>Ga0222719_10002600_pt1 | contig 16399 bp, 19 predicted proteins | sample C33_34DmetaG_FD_165039 | JGI IMG/M metagenome (GOLD analysis project Ga0222719, IMG submission 165039) | Estuarine water microbial communities from San Francisco Bay, California, United States - C33_34D | ecosystem: Environmental > Aquatic > Marine > Unclassified | place: USA: California... | reverse complement strand
AGCCTTGAAAGCCTCTTTGATTTGCATAGTTTGCAAAAAGATGAGTAGGTCGAGAACCCGGCCATGACATTTCTCTTTCGGTTAATGAGTTTGAAATACCACAAACAAAACCAACTTTAGCTCCAGTCTCATCTTCTATCATAAAAGCACAGTCACCATTTTGTATGCTTTGTCTAATATTGTTTGTGATATGCATTCTCTCATGGTTCCCACCACGAAGTCTGCCACCCAAAATAATGTTAATCATCATATCTACTGCGGTATCTAAGTCACCCATCGTAGCAGGTACAATAGAAAAACCTTCACGATAAAAAGACCCATATTCTCTGTCAGCATCATCGGCTGCAAATTTTAAACCAAGCCCTAAAACACCCAAAACTGCTGCAAAGCCAATAATATTCTTTTTTTCAATTTCCATCTTATTCTCCAAAAATATACAATCGTATTTATAATAGCACAGTATTATTCATCAGAAGGTGGAGGTAATGCTTTTTGTGTGGATGGAGAAGACAATTTTTTAAAAACTCCGTATACGGCTAAACCTGTAAAACCAAATACTGCAAATCCTACAGCTCCAATAATGTAAGTTCTGTAGTAATACCATTTAACCAAACGGATAAATCTTTTCCAAGGAAAGTCATTCCCCGGGTCGTGATGGCAGGTTCCTCCACCTGCCTGAGCATTCAATGCAGGATTGCCCACAGTTACTTTTCTTGAATTCGGATCTTTCTTGCATCCACCTGTATGGGCATGACCAAAAATGTGATTTCTATCCAAAGGTATCTTGTTTCTTTTGCAAATATTAGCAACAAGCTTCGCAAGTGCGTTAACCTGCTTCATTCCCAATCCAATCGGTTGCTTTTTATGTGTGTAAGCAGACTTTCCATTATGAACTGCAAAACCTGTCACTTCTATACCAATAGACCAATCGTTAACTTTTGAACCACCATGCCATGCAATATTCTTTTCATCAACCATATATACAACTGAACCATCTTTTTCTACAGAATAATGGGTGCTTGCATTTCTATTCTTTTTTCTAAAAGTATTGAAAGGAGGTCTCCATCCTTCTGTTGTATGAATAACGACAGCCCTTATTTCCCTGTCTCCTTTACTTTTCTTTGTATAGTTTGAAGAATCAGCTGGAAGCCAATAGTCATAATGCTTGCCTTTAATTTTATCAGTAGGGAGAGTATTTAAACCTCTTACAAAGTTCCTGTGCTCTTTATCTGTCATATCCCTTAAAGCAGGCGCTTCTTTCTTGGTATACAAGTTTTTTTCTCGCCTTGGAATTTCGTTACTCATGCCACACCCATAATTTTTTTAATTTCTGCTTTAATATGATCTTCCAGTTTGTATTCATCTGATTCTTTTACTATGTAAGCTGCAACAATCTCGGCAAACATCTCAGAAGGATTTTTATTTGCGTACCATGTTGGCAAAATCCCTCTATGAAAGTTATTTACAATAGTCTGAAACTTTCTTGGGGTATATCCACTTCTAATTATGTTCTCTGGATCACTTGGGTATTTAACCATAACTATACCGTTCTGAATAGCATGGAAAACAAGCTCATCTGTTGTATTGTCATTTGTAAACTTAAAACCTAAAGGAGCGCCCTCTCTTATCCAGTTAAAAGTCAACTTTTCCTTTTCTTTTACACTTTTCTTCCAAAGTTCATCTATCATTTTCTTTTGAGTGTCAGAAAGTTTTGTGTAATATATTTTATGTGCAAATTCATGAACCAAAGTAGATAAAACCTTAACATCTTTATCCTTTCTTCTTGAGTAACTTCGAACACTTACAAGACCTGATTCGGTATCGTAAGTCCCTAATCTATTACCAAGATCTGGCACATACCGAACATCTCCCTCAAGGACTTCTTTAAAAAATGGAAGGTCGGTATTGTTTCCAATTTCAATTAATTTTATAAATATGTCATCTAGTCGTTTCTTGGCTGCTCCGGTTAACCCACTAGAATTATCAATTTTAAAATCACTAATTGGATAAAAATAACTTGTTGTTGTATGACCCAAACTCATTGCTTGTGATTTATTTTGTGCCTTCATCATTTGATTCACTATTTTTGACAAATCGCCATGAGCATCAATCAGTCTATCTATGTGTTTAGAACTCCAAGTCTTATACTTCAATATTTTCATGGCAATCTTTCGAGATTCTCCTGTTAGAACCTTATGCTGAAAAGCATATTGAGAAATATTATACAAGTCTAAAACATTCCACACATCTTTACCTTCCCCAAGCATCCTTAAGCCTGTGAGACCGTATTCTGACATATTGCACTTATCAAAGGAGCGTATAAAATCTTTAGAAGCATCTTCAAACTGCCACTGATCCCATGTCTTCCACTTAGAAAGGTCTAGGTTTGCACTTCCAAACTTACCTTTAATAAAAGATAATGTTCCAATGCCTGCAATCAACGCCATCACATTTTTATTCATTTCTAGTACCCAGTTTCTGTTACCAATTCCCAAGGACCCCAAGTCTGGTGTTCATTGAGCATATTCATTAATTCACTATAAGAATACCTTATAATGTTATTTTTCGGCGGATTCATTTTACGATTTTGATAATAAGGCTGATTGATTGTTCCAAGTAAATAATAAACCTCAACAGTCATCTCAATATTGTTTCCATTTGCAACTTCTCGAACAATCCCATCCTTCTCAACCCAAGCATGACCAAACCATATATCCTGTAAAGCACCTCTACCCATGACCTCACCATGAACCAAAGTATAGTCAGGATTATTAAGAACAAACTTTGCAGCAGCTTCGAAACAATCACCGCCTGCATTTTGTGGATTAATGTCTCTTTGAGACTTTGAGCCTTTGTTCTTTATTCCGCTTCTTTTCATCAACTGCATAATCAATCTTTCTTCTTGTTGCATTGATTCTGGGGTTCTTGCCAGTAAATCTCTTCGAAACATATTTACAAAAGGTGGATCAGGCTCAATATAATATAATTCGCCCCATCTCTGCTTTAAAGTATCCATACTGTAAACTGGATCAGAATACTGTCTTCCAAACTGCGAGCCAGATAAATCAACAATATGGCCGTCTATTTCAACAACCACATGCATTGCGTGTTGCCTCGGAGCTGTTCGCCAAAAATCTTGTGGAGAAGTTCCAATCGGCTTCGTAAATGAGTTGCCTTGTATCAATCTTGCCTGAACTCCGTAGTTTTTCTCAATCCACTCTACAAAAACATTCGAGATTGCAATACAGTCCCCTCTCTGTAAATCACAAGAACCCATTGGATAATTGTATTCTGAGCAAAATTGAGAAACTGCAGACATAATTTCTTGTTTATTCATAGATATCCTCTTTATGGCAGCATTGAACTTAAATATATTTTGTTTATTAAGGTCTTCTTTCCAAATACAATAAAAGGTTTTCCGTATTTCCCTTTGTATAAAACCATAAAAGAAAGTTTCTTATTATCTTTGCAAAGTTTTTTAACTTGTTCTATTTTTTTATTTGCTGTTTTTGCTGAAACAAAAGAGCCTTTATCAGTCTTGAAATTTATTTCTACAAGTTCTCTTTTACTGCTTAAAACATCTTTTATTGGGTTTCTACTTTTAATTGGTCTTACAGGGTAATGTATGTTTTGACCTCTCAGCATTGTCATAAGCCTTATTTCAAATGCAGAAACATGCTCTTTACTATATCCAAGAAGCAATCCTAAAGCGATATCAAAGTTAGAAAAAGAGCCTATGTGTTGTGTAGCATACACATTAAAATTTTTTCCATACACAAACTGGTTATTCAAAACCATGGCCCAAGAGTATCCCGATTTTTTATCACAGAATTTTTTTGCCTTTTCAATAATATCTTTGGTTCTAGAGTTGGGCGAAATCAAACCCATCGGCTTTGCGCCTTTTTTTTCAGCTAAAAACTCTTTCCTGTTGTCTGCGTAAGTTCCTTCTTGAAGCCAGTATGTTTGATGCCCAAACTTTACACTGTTTTTATCTATATCTTTTACTTTCTTTTTCAAAGATGCAATTCTATTTTCATACTTCATATTCAGTCTCACCTAAATGCGTGTCAAGATAATCTTTTAGATCTTTCCAAGCGATTCTCCAATCAACTGATTCATCACCTTGTATTGATAAATACCCTATACCCTCAGTAATATAGTCTTCGGACCCTCTCTTTTTCATTTCAAGTATTTGAATGAATGTACCTTCGTCCACCTCATAAGGAAACATTGCAAAATCTGACGAATCATATATTCCAGATATTGAAAACTTTGATGGTGATGATATCAAAATATCTGAAGTGTTTTGACCTGCATAAAAGGTAGTGCCTGCATAGTGAAGATCTTTCAAAGTATAGTAATTAGACAGATACCATCCATCATATTTACCTTGATATAGCGAATCAAAGTACCCAAGAAGTTCATACCTTTTCTCTCTTGTATGATACCCTATATCGATCACCCCTCCAATTTGAGGCAGTGCTGCATATTGAAGAACTTGAATATAAACCATAGGGTTGATACCCAATAGAAATAAATCTTCTTTTTGCTCATATTCAACAACAAAAGGCTTTGCGTTCTCTTCAAATGGAGTTGAGCCAAAATTGTAAGCGATAAGTTTTGATTCGGATGCCCAAAAAGCCGGTTCCTTTCTTATTTGATCTATCGTTAAAAAGCCATTTGTCCCACGATACAGTTTTATATTGTCTTCTTTCGGTATTCTTATTTCGTAAATGTAAGGCTCAACAAGCAGATCGAAAAACAAATCTTCCAAAGAATCAGGGTTTAAGTTGTTAACTTTTATATAATTTTGAAACCAATCTTCTCCACTCTCTATCTCTGAGAACAAAAAGTCATGATAATTTGTAGGAATATCTACTTTCAGCCAGCTGGCATCCTTGTTTTCTGAAAAGTATTCAATAAGTTTAAATATTAATAATTGTTCTTCAGTGAGTTTATACCCAGTAGTATCAAAGTCAATGTACTCTCTTTTTCCTGCAACTCTATGATGTTTTGTCGCTTCAACAATTTGATCCATAGTTATATCTTGAATGCCTGCTAAATAAGCCATTGGACCCCAGTCTCCATAAATTAGACGCATAAAAATATCTTCAGGAAGATACTTATTCTGATTACTTGAACCCTTTGATTTTACTGTACCAAGCAGAGCTGCACCGATGATTGTTCCGAACACAGATTTGTTCATTTCAATTCTCCTATTTCGCTTATGCTATAATAGCACATAGATACTTTAGGATTTAATATGAATGGAAACTCAATCGCAATACTTGGAGCCATAGGTTTATCGATTGCAAAAAGAATTACAGGGTCAAAATCTCAAAAGTGGACAGAACTTTCTTTTGAAGAATTAAGCAACATAAAACTGGCTCCAAATGAATTCTTACATGGTATGTCAATAGGTAATTATGGCAACACCCTAGATGACGCATACAACAAAGTACAAGAACTTGGATTTACTATTAGCCGATCTCCAAACAGGCCACAGATTGGATCACAAAAACAAGGCGATAAAACTCCTGACATGGGTACATATCTGACCAAAAAGGTAGAAGAAGCGAGATGGTATGCAAATCCCTTTATTGCTCTTGTAGAAATACCGTATGACAAGATGCAGTATCTAAAGATTGATGAAGATATTCTCGGTGAAATACTTATCGCAGATTCAATGGGTTATCGAGGTGGTAGAAACCCCACAACTCTCGCATACAAAAAAATCGTTGAAGATGCATTTAGGCGAGCTGCAACAAAACATTCTGACAGATTGGTTGCCGGTCATATAAGTACAATGGTGAATGATAAACTGTCTTTTGGTAGAACAGGAAAAACATTCGGAGAACTTCTCCAAGACTATGACAATAAAAGGGTTAATGAATATCTAAATTCATACGCTACAATGGGAAGATTAATCAATGAAGAAGGCTTTTTGCCACAAGAAGAAGCTCAAATCAAGTCTTGGGTAAACAGCGGGTTGCTTGAAATACCAAATTACTTTATGCCTACAAAGGTTATGTCTACAATCCCTATCAAGAAATTGTATAGGTTGACTAGAAATTATTAACCACCGTTAAAAATATCGCATCAGGTTTATTTTGCCTTTCTTTGATGTTGATTTTGCCAAAGCAAGCCCAACAGAAGCAACTGATTCTCTATGTTTATTGCTTGTGAACACACCACTTGTAGCTGCATATTGATAGCCAGATACATTCACAAGCGCCAAAAAGTCTTTATCAAAAGCATGCCCAATGTTTCTACCAATAATGTATATGGCTAAAACCAAATTTACATGCCAATACCCATCGCACTTGCTACCACATTCCATTTTTGAAATAAAAGGAGAGCCTAAAAGGTAAGGCTTTTTTAGATCCTTAAGGCTTATTTTTGAGTATTTCAGCATCTTTGGTAGTGCTTTTTTAAAATCTGCTTTCGTGATTTTGACTTTTTTAAAGTCAACATAACCTTCTGAATCAGAATACTTCTTGAAATATTTACTACCCCAGTCTACTAAAGCATCAGCTGTTCCATCGTTTTCTGTTATTTTTGTTCCCCAAGTACCCATATCAATTTTCTCGCTTTGCTTGTCGGTATTTTTTGCGCTTCTGCATCTATATAGTAACTCATTCAAAACAGAGGTTAGAGATATTCGACTTGGATTTTTGTCAAAAAAGGTTGATTTTTTATCTATTTTGAATAGATATACATATACATATTGGATATATATGTGATGTATGAGGTACACGAGGGAGCTAAAATGTTATATTTATTAGACAAAGAAGGTAAACAAACCGCAGCGTTTTTATTTAATAATGAAGACGGAAAAGGATTACATTGTCATGAATGCGGTGAAAAACTCATATTGTCGAAAGACAGTAAAAATCTAAGCACAATTGTTGCCAATAAAATTAAAAATGGAGATTACATCGGTTTAGATCATCCAGATTACGACAGATTTCTAGAAGAATCAAATTTTGGAGCATCAATAACGATAGAAAACATTCCTACAAGCGTATATTTTGAAGGCTTAGATACAAGTGAGATTTATGAAACAGACTTTGCCAAGGGTTTGGATTCTGAGATTAAAGATATCATTATAAGTAAATGGGCTGAATCAAAGGAGAGAAAGGCTGAAACGCTAAAAAGCATTGAGGATTCTCATTCAGGAGATTTAATTGTATTCAGTGAGTCAGAAATTAATGAGATCATTTCCTACAGTCGAAAATCTTGGGACAGAAGAATCGCTTTGGAAAGAAAAAAAGAGGATACATCTGAAGATAAAATTTCTCAAATGGAAAGAGCCAAAGAACTTTCTATTGAAATCCTTAGAGATCGAATCAGCATACCCAATCTTGTGTCAAAATTATTTATAGACCAGCACTCTATTCTTAAATTTACCGATCACTTCTCCCATGCAGAAATAAAACCATACGGAGAACTTAGAAAATGCCCTCTTGCTGAAAGTGACTGGGATCAAGCGCATGAGTTTGCAAAAGAGAGGGTGAGGCAAGAATTATCTAAGATATACAAGAAAAAAGATGGATATACAATCACAGGCCATTACAAGGTTCGTGACAAAGAAACCGGAAAAGTTCTCAGATGGTCTGATGGAGCTGTTCTCAAAGGAGAGGAAGTCGTTTTTGTCATTGAAGTGGAGCACAAGAAAATATCGTCTGGCAAGCTTGAAGAAATCCAAGATATGTATCGCTCTCAAAATCTTAAATGCCTTTGGATACCAACAATCGAGTTTGAAAGATCAAGTGAGCAAGGCTTTGAAATGATGATTCCTTCTATATACACGATGATGGGTAGGTCTTCTCTTATACAAATGTTTCCTGAAAAGCAAAAATACAATGCTCCAAAATTTATGAGAGATCTGGTTAATTTTTCAAATTGCGCAGGTATATCACGCCCAATAATATTTTATTCCCATAGAGACGAATGCTTTTACTTTCATGATCCAGAAATGAAATATGTTGGTTCTGTTAGAAAAGAGTTTTCCGTCCACACCAATAAAGATAGAACAGAATACTTAGAGAAGAGCTTGTATGAGGACCATCAAATACAATACTGGGAAGGGCGTGGCTTTGGCAACACTGAAGTTTTTAGAACGCCCGAAAAAGAATTTATTTGCAATTTATATGATTCTAGATCTTTTATTGAGATCGACTTTGAAGATATTGAAATCCGAAAAAGTACATGGATCAAAGGGGCTTTGTTTTTATCTGCCAAGAAAAACACGACTTACTTACCTCCTTATGACAACAATGGTGTTTTCAACAAACTTCATGTAGACAATACTTTTTTCGAGAATTCTTGGCGATACCTACAAGGCAAAAAACAGTTTTCGTGGCTCAGTGACTTAAGAAGACGAACTGCTAAAGAGAGGAATCATGAAATTGCCGATGCCAAGAAAAGAAATGAACAGTTAATGAAAATTGGCGGATTTAATTATGTTTGTGAGAAATACAATGTTAAGCCCGAAAGTTTAACTGGTCAGTTTGTAAAAGTTGTCAAAAGAAATGGTTTCGCTCAAAGAGGTGACATTATTAGATTCGACACAGGGGGCTTTATTCCAGACGAAATGAGTATCAATGTGTCTTGGAAAGGTAAGCCTGCTAATGAAATTAAAATAAAGAGTATAAAAGAGATTGTTTTGGACAATGGGGATGTTGTTAATATTTCTGAATTTTATAACGAATTGTCATCAGCCATAACCATATCTGTATATTGAAATTACCAAGGCATATCTGAAACAAGTCCAAGTTGTTTTGCAAATAATGTTGGACCATAACAAGCCCAAAAACCAGCTTTCTTTGGGTTCATCTTCTTTTTCATATCGCACTGATGTCTTTTCCAGAAAGAAACAGATCGACCATACTGATCATTCTTTACTGTTTTTGTCGGATCTCCCCATTCAATCTTCATGGCCTTTATGTTTCCATCCTTGTCTTTCTTTCCAGAGTCATGGAAAACTACGAATTTCTTTTTACCACCCTTAATTCTCTTTGGTATATCTAGGAGAACCGTTTCTCCATTGTAAACAGCTTCTGTTCCAACATCTAGGTGTTTTACCATCCATTCGCTTGGACCTTTCAAAATAGGATTTCCGGCCTTCCAATAAGCCTTTACTTCTTTGAACATTTTGGTGTATTTTTTACTTCCAAGCCTAAAAAAAGAGTTTGTTAAATCCAATCCCATATCCAAATGCTTTTGGAGATCCTTTGACGGCTTTTTACTTTTTTTGGATTTTCGTTTTTTCTTTTTTGCAAAAGATCCAGATCCTGATGTGTTTGACTTCATCATTCCTAAAGCTGCAATACCTGCGATAACATAGATTTGATTCATAATTTTCTCTTTTGTGGGCTACCATAATAATAGCACAAGGTAAAGAATATAAAGGTGTATAAATGCTGAACAAGAACTCACTATCTGTTATTGCTGGAACATTTGCGCTCAGCTTGTTACATAGAAAGACCAACACAAATAGAAAAGGCGGATCTATGTCTCAAATTGAAATACTCGAACAGATCGATGATGCAAACTGGTTAATCAAAAACAATAGAACTGAATTCGTAGAGTACGCAATAATCGAAGCGCAAAACCTAGCAGAATTTCAAGATTTCAATTGGTCTGCTTTTAAAAATCTAAGAAGAATAACAATTGCAGGCGCATCACTTCAGTCTGCTTCCGCAGTGCAGAAAATAAAGGTTGGAAACATCTTCAATAAAAACGACTTCGCACTTGGAATATCATTAACATTTAAAGGTGTCTTAATTGAAGACCCTGAAAACATTCTAAACTCAGCCCAAATAAGCGTACTTATTTTAGAGGACTCTCCATTTGAGTTTTTTGACTGGACTAAAATAAATAGAAATGGCAAATGGGCAAATTTAGTAATTAGAGATGACAAAAGAAAATCTGGATTAAATTATAATACAGCAACATTCATTCAAGACATCAATAAAAAATACCCATACAATCCAAAAAACATAGTTTCTATTCCAAATGAAGTTTTTGAAAGCTTTAAGGATCTAATATATATAGATTCTTCTCTACCAATACTTCTGCCTGATACAATTAATACAAATGTCACAAAAGATTCTTGGGGAAGTTTAAAAGGTCTAAGAGAATTATCAATATCCCCTGTAGTAAATGAATTTTTTCCAAAATTTTCATTTGAAAAAACACTGTATAAACTATCAATATTTCCAGCTTCAGGATTTAATCATCAAATTATTGATGGGCGTAAAGCGCTTAAACTTATGCAGAAATTCCCATATCTTACAAAAGAAACATCTTACAGGTGGGATTCTGGTGATTTAGTTTCTCTACTTAGAGAGTGGAATCAAAAGTCTTCAAATATTTCTGAACTTCGTAGATTTTAAATATAAAATATTATTGATGTATCTCATATATATTGCTATAGTTTATTTACAACATTGGATTGGGAAAGAATTATGGGAAAAAAGTCAGATATAAAAAGCAAAAACGATATTGATAAAGCAGCAAAGGCTCTTGCAGATATATTCAATGATCATGAGTTTATTCGTGGTGCAAAAACAGTCCGAATGATTAAAAATAAAGTAAAATCGATATTTGCAGGCAAGGATAAGAGAAAGTAGGATACTATACTGATAGATTTAATCTATATATAGGAGAAACTTATGAGCGCTATTTCTTATAATCAAGAACAAGCAGAAAAATACGGATGGACTCCAGAATGGTTTTCTGCAACTGCATTTGATCAACAACTTGTTGATAATATCGCTGCTTTTCAAAGAGCGAACGGCCTAACAGATGATGGGATGTGCGGGCCTTCCACTTACAGAGTAAAATACAATCAAATTGAAAGTCAAGGAAGTTTTGTATTATCTCATTCTATACAAGATGGAGACAAATATATTGTTCATGCAGGCAATGCTGTAGAGATATTCTGGGATAAAGTTGTATTGTGGACACAAGATCCAAAGTTTGCTGCTCAGTCTTACACCGACATGGGTGGAAAACCTGAAAGAACGATTAATATGTTTGTAAACCATTGGGATGTTTGTCTATCTTCATCATCATGCCAAAATGTTCTAAATAACAGAGGATTAAGCGTTCAATTCCTGCTCGACAATGACGGAACAATTATTCAAACAACTGATACCCAAAACATCTGCTATCACGCAGGAAGAACCGTTAATAATGTATCTGTGGGTGTTGAAGTTTCAGACGCATACTACCTAAAATATCAAGACTGGTATGAGGAAAATGGGTTCGGTCCTAGACCAATATGGTCAAATGCCGAAGTACATGGAAACACTTTAGACCCCTTTCTTGGATTCTATAATGTTCAAGTAGAAGCTCTTGCTGCACTTTGGGAAGCTGTTTCTTATGCTTGCGGTGTTCCTTTAGAGATACCTCATAGCCATACAGTTGTTTCTTCTGTTTCTAATGGAACATTTAAAGGATTTGTAAATCACTACAATGTGACTACAAAGAAAATTGATTGTGCAGGCCTTGATAATGAAGCAGTTTTGGCTAGAGCAATAGAATTAAGAAAAAAACGATAATAGTTAGGAGTAAATCATGTCTGCAAAAATAATTCAATACAACAAAACACAAGCCGAAAAATATGGATGGACTCCAGAATGGTTCGGATGCTTTGACTTTGATGAAGATTTAACTCAAGCAATTATGGATTTTCAGAGTATAAGTGGGCTTGGCGCTGACGGAATGTGTGGACCTTCCACTTACAGAAAAAAGTTTACAGAAATAGAAGCAGATGGTGACTTTATTATGGATGATTCTATCCAAGAAGGCGATAAGTTTATTGTTCATAACGGAGAAGCAACAGAGATTTTCTGGCCTAAAGTAAAGCTTTGGACTGACTACCCTCAGTTTGAAGCAAAGTCATATACAGACCTATCTGGAAAACCAGAAAGAAAACCGAATATGTTTATCACACACTGGGATGTATGTTTATCTGCATCTTCTTGCCAAAGAGTTTTAAATAAAAGAGGCTTATCTGTTCACTTCTTACTCGATAATGATGGAACGATTATTCAATGCATGGATACGCAACACATTGGTTATCATGCAGGAAGAACCGTAAATCAAGTTTCAATTGGAATTGAAGTTTCTGATGCGTATGACTTGAAATGGCAATCTTGGTATGAGAAGAAAGGATTTGGACCAAGACCTTTATGGAAAGATGCTGAAGTGCATGGAAGGACTCTTGATCCATTCTTGGGCTTTTATGATCATCAAGTAGAAGCACTTGCAGCACTTTGGGAAGCTGTTTCTTGGGCTACTGGCATACCTCTTGCTCTTCCAAACACACCAAGTACAGTAGATTCTCAGGTTCGATCTGGTTCGTTTAAGGGATTTGCAAACCATTATCACATCACCAATCGAAAAATTGATTGCGCAGGTCTAGATAACGAAGCCGTTCTTGCAAGAGCAAAAGAAATAAGAGCAAAAAGACAGTAGAGGATTTGTTGCAATGAAGCCAAGTGAAGCGAGAGAATGGATAAAAGTCTTAAAAGAAGGCAAAGATTTGCTGTTCTCTGGCTCAACTGGTAAAAAAAAGCAAACAGTCTCAACCAAAACCAGTAACAATAATGACCAGAAGAAAACACAAAGCTCTTTTCGAAAGATTTGTTTAAAAGGAAAGGTTGTTGTTGTTACTGGTACAATTTCTGTGTCAAGAAATGAGTTTGAGAGAAGGTTAAATAATGTCGAGGCCAAACTTGGAAAAAGTATAACCGGAAACACTGATTTTTTAATTGTTGGCATCAAAGCCGGAAAGAAAAAGTTGTCTGACGCAAAAGAAAAAGGAATTCCTGTAATCAGCTGGAGAGATTTTGTGTCTATGATTTAAGCCTATGCTATTATATCGTATAGATATTTAGGGTAAATCATGTCAAAAAACTTATCGTCTATTGTAACTGTGTTGGGTATTGGAGCACTTGGTCTATTGACTCGAAGAAGAGGTAGTCAGTATGGACGAGGATTTCTTGATGCAACTAGCATACACGACTTAGAAAAGGTTCCCAGTTATAGAAGAAGAATAGTTGATACTCTGTATATTCGTAATTTAGAAACCCTTCCTGAAAACTTGGGTGAAGTTCTTCTTGGTTTTCCAAATCTAGAAGAATTAGAGATTCGAAATTCCGTTATCGGAGATCTACCTGTTGAAATCGGAATGCTTACAAATCTTAAAAAGATTAGACTTGAAAACTGTAGGATTACAAGTATTCCTGAATCGATTGGAGATTTAGTACATCTTGAACATTTAGATTTGGAAAACAACAAGATCACTTTTTTGCCTGACTCGATAGGCAATTTAATAAAATTAAGGCACTTAGATATAAGCAAAAACGAAGTCTCTTATATTCCTGAATCGATTGGAAACCTTATAAATCTACAGCATTTAGACTTGGGAAACAACAACTTAACAACTCTACCAAAAAGACTTGCTGATCTAAAGAGTGTAGATGGCTTGTTCTGGATTTTTGGGAACAATATTGTTAAGCCAAGCGTCACAACTTTTCAGTATTGGGTTGAAAACATGCCAAGAGTAATGTTTAGGGGTATTATGATATCAATCAAAAGAACATCTATGTCCGAATTAAGAAGGTTTTAAATGATCATGAATTACAAAAACTTTCTTCCACTTGCTGTCATGTTTTTGCCTTTAATAAAGGGCATAAAAGGTTCTCGTTCTGTTTTGCCGATCCCAGAAGGAAGCAAAGCCGATAAACTCATGCAAGTTGTTAGATTGGATTATCACACATATTCTATAGAAGGCTTTGCTAAAACTTTTCCTTATGAAGCACAAGTCTACAAAAATTATTTCAAGGACACAATGCCCTTCGACTTATATCAAGCTTTAGTATTATCCGATCAAAATGGTTTCACTAGAAACTTGGACTATGAACAAATCATAATGATTGGCAATTTAAATAAGAAAAAGATGTCTCCCTATGCATTCTGGATGCCCTTTGAATTAAAGAGATATTTTAATTCTTTGTTTGTAAAATATAATACATTCGAGAACTTAACTCCAGAATTTATCTCAACAGCAAAATTACCAAATGTCGCAGAATTGAATATAAACTATAGTTATAGTGAGAATCCATCAGCCTTAACCGAAAACACATTTCTTATGATAGATGAAAATGCTCATTCAGATGATGGGGTGAGAAGATTGTATATAGATGTTAAGCCTCATCAAATTTCAGAAGTTATAAACTCTCTTCCTGACGATCTACCTTTTCTTACAGGATTTAGATTTCGTGTAGATGCACCAAGAAAAACAATGGTCTTGATGAAGCCTGAAGATATACTAAAGATTCTGTCCTATCCAAATCTAGATAAGTTCGAAACGGATATGATTGTAGAGGGGTTTATATCTAAATTTCTTATTAATGCGAAAGAACATGACCTTTATTCTTACTTGCTTAGGGGTGGTGTGAATCCTGAAATAATCCAAAAAATCTTTAAAGATAAGATTGATTTTGTATTTAAGGATTCTGAATTAAGAAAATTTTAACAATACGACTGAGGAACGAAGAAAAATCAATGAGGAATGTAATGAAGAAATTGGTACGAAGCGTAGCGAAGTTAGTGAAGCAGGAGTGGAAATGAAAATAGATTACGGAAAACTTTTGGCTATTGGCCTACCTTTGGTTATCGCAACTATAAAAGAAAAGATTGGTTCTAGATCGACAAAACCGATGATGGTTCGAGATTTCAGGAATGAAATTGGCAAGCCAGTTCGGATTACAATCGACAGTGACAACCATGGTTTTCGCTCTGGAATGAAGGTTACAATATCCGGAAATGATAGAGAAGCCTCTTGGAGTCTAAGTAATGTAGAAGCAGCTGAAGTGGCAACCATGATATTCAAAAAGTTAAGCGAGGGATAAAATGAACAACGCTCTATTGCTTATAGGTGGTGTACTCGCTGGAAAAATTTTTAAAAGATCTGGATCAAAATCAGCTCAATATCTTCATCAGATATCTTTTTCCTTTACTGCAGATTCTTCTGATGTTGCTGATGTTATTTTAAACAGAAAAAACCAACGAGGCGTTATTGAGGAAGTTATAGACAATCCTACTTTCCGTAATGGAAAACCTTCAAATATCAATGGAAGAATCATTGAGAAAATAATTATAAAAAAAGAACCAAATCGAAACTGGGAAATTAACCCAAAGTTTACGATTACATTGTTTGTTATATCTGATAAGGCCAAAGACAATCTAGGTTATCCTGACTATTATCCAGATCTGGAACTTCTTCAAAAATGGTGGGACGATGTCTTATTCTCTCTTCCTTGGGAATATCAAAATACAGATGCTTTCAATGATTTGACTGGCAAAAAGCAAGATATGATGAGAAACGCTTTGTTAAGTGGTCCAGTGTCAGAAGTATCTCGATACAATCAAAGAGCAAGAAGTCCCTATATTTCTCGTTCAAAAGAAGAAAAGAGAAGAAAGCGCTTCTGCGGTTCTTATTGCTTAGAATTGTATTCATCAAACGCTAACTTCACCATGAGAACACTCGAATACTTTGGTGAAATGATAGAATATGAAGGCTGCGACACAGGGAAAGTCTTTGTATCCAGTACAGGCATACCATACATCGCTTATAAAGCTGCAATGAACAGCCAAAGCCAGCTTAGGAAGTTTTAAAAATGTCTTTACCTAAGTTCAATTTAGATAAACTGAGAAAAACTGTCTCTAGACAACAAAGAGAGATGAAAAAAAATATTGCAGACCTGTTGTTATTGGATAGACTGCAGTCTCAGTTTAAAAAAGAAAATAAAAAAGGTGATGGTATGACTAAAAAATATATTAAAGGCGTTTTTAATTTAAAAATATCTTTGGTTCCTGATGAAGGGGCTGATGTCCCTGATAATCCAGATGCTAATTGGATTATACAAACTTCAAATTACGAAAATAAGAGAGATTTTTTTGAGAGAGAAATTCTAAATAGTTTTAATGAATATGACGATAGAAAGCATTTTCTTGGTAGTTCCGTACTCCAGCCTTGGTATGAAAATGCAGAAGACAGCATAAGATATAGTCAGAATGGTTGGAGCGCCAAAGGCAATATAACTTTAACTCTTAAAGAATCCGATCTAAGAAAAGTTTCTAACCATTTTGAATGCTCTCTTAAAGAAGATAAATATGGAAACATCACTTCATTCGAGTATTATGTAAGCAATTCATACTTTGATGAAAGCATAGGTATTGATGCATTGTTCTCCCTATATTTCAAACTCAAAGAAATTATAGAAATCATAGAAGAGTAGTAATCATGTCTTTACCTAAGTTTAATTTAGATAAACTGAGAGAGTCCGTAACTCAGCAGCAGGCAGTCACAAAAAAAGAT
>Ga0222719_10002598_pt1 | contig 16403 bp, 11 predicted proteins | sample C33_34DmetaG_FD_165039 | JGI IMG/M metagenome (GOLD analysis project Ga0222719, IMG submission 165039) | Estuarine water microbial communities from San Francisco Bay, California, United States - C33_34D | ecosystem: Environmental > Aquatic > Marine > Unclassified | place: USA: California... | reverse complement strand
ACTCATTCGCTCGAAACCCTCTACAAATTCCCCCATTATTTTGAAAATCGCCCAAGAGTCATTTGTTTTCTTGTCGTTCCAATCTTTATGTGAACTCATTTGAAATGTATTATTGAGGTTAATATAACTCTTTTTTTAAATAGCGTGCGGTATAGCCTTTGGAAATTTTGCAAATCTCCTCCGGAGTTCCAGTGCCCATGATCTGGCCGCCGCCTTTGCCGCCTTCTGGACCAAGATCGATGATGTGGTCCACCAGTTTAATGACATCTAAATTGTGTTCAATGATTAAAACGGTGTTGCCCTTGTCGGTCAACCTGTTTAAAACACCCATTAAAATTCGGATATCTTCAAAATGAAGACCTGTTGTGGGCTCGTCTAAAATATAAAAGGTACTGCCCGTATCTTTTTTCGATAATTCTGTTGCCAATTTAATGCGCTGTGCCTCTCCTCCTGATAGGGTTGTAGATTGTTGTCCTAAAGAGATATACCCCAAGCCGACATCTTGAAGCGTTTTTAGTTTTCGGTAAATTTTAGGTATATGTTCAAAAAACACAACAGATTCGTCAATGGTCATTTCCAAAACGTCGCTGATGCTTTTCCCCTTATAACGCACTTCTAAAGTTTCGCGGTTAAAGCGCTTGCCAGAGCAGGTTTCACACTCCACGAAAACATCGGGAAGAAAATTCATTTCAATGACTCTTAGCCCACCACCTTTACATGTCTCGCACCGGCCACCAGTCACATTAAAGCTGAATCGTCCTGGTTTATACCCTCTAATCATGGCTTCTGGAATTTTGACGAACAAATTCCTGATCTCGCTAAATACACCCGTGTAAGTGGCTGGATTGCTTCGAGGTGTCCTCCCAATGGGAGATTGATTGATATCTATGACTTTGTCGATGTGTTCTAGTCCTGAAATGCTTGAGTAGGGCATAGGCACTTTCACTCCGTTGAAGTAATGGGCGTTCATTATGGGGTAAAGCGTTTCATTGACCAGAGTAGATTTTCCGCTTCCCGATACACCTGTCACGCCAATCATTAGTCCCAAAGGAAAATGTACACTCACATTTTTAAGGTTGTTGCCAGTGCACCCATTCAACACAATTTCTTGACCATTACCTTTCCGTCTTTTTTCAGGAATTGCTAACGATAAGGTGCCGTTGAGGTAGTCTGAGGTGAGGTTGTGATATTTTAAAATTTCCTTTGGGGTACCCTGAGCGATGATCTCTCCGCCGTGTTTTCCTGCGAATGGCCCCATGTCAATAACATGATCGGCTTTTAGAATCATATCTTTATCGTGTTCAACAACAATAATAGAATTGCCGACATCTCTCAAATTAATCAAGGAATGGATTAACTTTTCATTGTCCCTTTGATGCAGACCGATACTTGGCTCGTCAAGTATGTACAGCACACCAACCAATTGCGATCCAATTTGTGTCGCCAGTCTGATACGTTGTGCCTCACCACCAGACAATGACTTGGAACTGCGTCCTAACGTTAAATAGTCCAGACCTACATTCAATAAAAATTCAATACGTGTGGCAATTTCTTTGAGCACCTCCGAGCCTATGGCCAACTGTTGGCTGCTAAGTTGAGGTTCCAACTGAGCCATCCACGTGGACAACTCCTGAATGTCCATTGATGATAATTCAGCGATATTTTTACCGTTGATTTTAAAGAAAAGGGCTTCTTTTTTAAGCCGACCACCTTGACATTCTGGGCAAAGGACTTGCTCCATATACGATTTGGCCCAGCGTTTCAAAGGACCCGAATCGGTATGGTTAAATTGCTGCTCAATAAAGGTTACAATCCCATCGAAGTCAATTTTTAAATTGCGAGTAACGCCAAGTGTGTCGCTTTTGACTTCAAACTGTTCTTTGCCACCATATAAAATGATGTCGAGGGCTTTTTTTGGAATTTTGTTAATTGGGTCAGCTAGTGTGAACTGGTAGCACAGAGCAATGGTTTCAAGTTGTCGGCTAATCCATGTGTCCTTTGAGTTACTATGGGGCGCCAAACCACCCTGTTTAATGGACTGACTATCGTCAGGAATGATTTTAGACATATTGGCACGGTGTAATACCCCCAGACCGTCACAGCTAGCGCAGGCACCCTTTGGCGAATTAAATGAAAAATTATTTGGTTCTGGCTGCGCATAGGAAATTCCCGTTGTTGGACACATCAAATGGCGGCTAAAATATCTTATGTCTCCTGTCTCATGAGGTAAAATCATCAGCGAATCATCGCCTTGATACATGGCGGTAATGATACTTTCCTTCAGTCGTTTTTTAAAATCCTCTGTCGGCCTAACTTCCAAACGGTCTATGATAATCTCGATATCGTGGGTTTTATAGCGATCGACTTTCATACCGCGACTGATATCCATGATCACGCCATCCACCCTCACCTTGATAAATCCTTGCCGGGCTATGGATTCGAATAATTCCCGATAATGCCCCTTTCTAGATTTAACCACTGGCGCTAAAATGGTAATCTTTTGCCCATTAAAATGAGTTGTGATCAGATCCAAAATCTGTTCATCAGAATAACTGACCATTTTTTCATTGGTGTTATAACTGTAAGCTTCACCGGCGCGTGCGAATAGCAATCTGAGAAAATCGTAAATTTCTGTGATGGTTCCTACTGTCGACCGCGGTGATCTGTTGGTAGTTTTTTGTTCAATAGCAATGACGGGAGAAAGACCATCAATTTTATCGACATCAGGGCGTTCTAACCCACCTAAAAACTGTCTGGCATAGGCTGAAAAGGTCTCGATATACCGTCTCTGTCCTTCGGCATAAATGGTGTCAAAAGCCAAGGAAGACTTCCCACTACCAGAGAGCCCTGTGATGACTACCAGCTGGTTCCTAGGAATGCTTAAGTCGATGTTTTTCAGGTTGTGAACCCGGGCACCTAAAACTTCAATAAACTCCCCTTTCTGTTCCATATTTGGCAAACGGCAAAATTACACCTTTTAATTGCAAAGGGAAAACAAGTAGCACTTTAAGTCAAGAATAATAATCACAGAACACCTATGCTGAAACGGAGGTGTTTTTTCTCAGGATCTCAAGATTTTTTCCATAGCCTTGCCACGTGCCAATTCATCAATCAGTTTATCCAAATAGCGAATCTTTTGCATGAGGGGTTCTTCGATGTCCTCAACGCGATGACCGCAGATGAGTCCTTTGATTTTGGAGACATTGGGGTTTGGTCTGGGCGCTTCTTTGAAAAATGTTTGGAAGTCAGTTTTGTCGGCGATGATTCGTTGTAAAGCACCTTGATCATAACCGGTAAGCCAGAAAATGATGGTGTTAACATCTTCTTTGGTGCGCCCTTTTTTTTCGGCTTTACGGATGTAATGACGATAGACGCCTGCAAATGACATGCTGTATACTCTGTTGAGATCCATAAATTGATATTTCTGCGCCTAAGGTAAATAATTTTAGATGTTTTTTTGGGTTGGGGGTCATACAAATGCCGTATCCTTACAGAAAATTGTGAAGACTTCAAAAAGGGTAAGGCTTCAAAATAGGGAAGCCTCTAATAGCAAGGAAGCTATTTTTTTTATAATCTTTCCATTAAGATAAAGACTGTTTCACGTTGCTTCATTGAAATTCTTACTTAATAACATATGTTGAATACAGACAAGAAAATAGACTTTTTTTTGAGCACCTTGAAGTTGCTGTAATTGCGTCTAATGAGAGGTTTTACTAGCGGTTCAATGGAGATGGGGCCATTCTTTTAGCGCCTGAGTCTCAAGATCATTATAAAAGGCAGAAAACTCATTGTAATAGATGTCGTAATCTTTGATGATTTCAACAACTGCTGTATCCATGTTTGAATGATGAGAGGTTCTGCTGTGCATGCCTTTCAGGGCTCTATGTAGGCCATCTGTTGAACTGTAGGCGACAAGCCAATTTTGTTTAATGAGAAAAGGTTTGAGATGCAAAATCCTGTGGGGGAGTAAGTCAGTATTTTGATCCAGATAGGCATAAAACGTTTGGGCGTAAATTTCTAAAGGGGTATCGCTGAATTGCATCCAATTTTTGGCTAAAAAATGATCGTACATCATATCCACTGCCACAGCAGCATAGTGACCTTGGGAAGGAAACAGGCGTTTTTTACTTTGTCGAACAATGGGGTGTTGATCGGTGAATTGATCAATCCATCTGTGCATTAGTATACCGCGCTGAAGGGCTTCAGGATAGTCTAAATATTGTTCCCCACGAATGCCATCCGCCATAAAATTACCAAGCATAACGCCTTGGTTTTTACCCGATAAATGCAAGTGTGCCAAATAATTCATCGGACGAAGTTAGGATTTCAAGCTCAGATAACCACATAGCTTAGTATCTTTGGTGAAATTTTATTGACATGACACTCATTTCTTCGATTTCTGGAATACGAGGTACCATTGGTGGTGCTCCAGGAGATAATCTAACGCCAATTGAGGCGGTTTCTTTTGCTGCCGCCTATGGTACTTGGCTTAAATCTAACTGGAACAAAAGTCAGTATCGCGTGGTGATAGGTCGCGATGCCAGACCCTCTGGTCCCATGATTCAAGAATTGGTCATGCAAACCCTTGTCGGCCAAGGTATTAATGTGGTCAATTTAGGGCTATCTACCACGCCAACTGTAGAAATGGCTGTTGTTATGGAGCATGCCGATGGAGGTATTATTCTTACGGCCAGTCACAACCCCAAGGAGTGGAATGCTTTAAAGCTGTTGGATCACCGAGGAGAATTTCTAGATGCGACAGCTGGTGAAGCCATCCTAAACCACGTTAAAGCCAATGATCACCAATTTGCTGGTGTTGATGAATTGGGTAAAATCACCATCAATGACGCCTATATTGATTTGCACATAGAAGCCGTATTAGAATTGGATATAGTAGATGTTCAAGCTATTCAAAAAGCCAAATTTAAGGTAGTGGTCGATGGAGTTAATTCTTCTGGAGGCATTGCTGTTCCGCGTTTATTGGAAGCTTTAGGTGTACAAACTATCCCCTTATATTGTGAGCCCAACGGGCAGTTTCCCCACAATCCGGAGCCGTTAAAAGCCCATTTGCGCGATTTGTCAGATATGGTCGTCCAACAACGCGCAGATTTTGGCATTGCCGTAGATCCTGATGTAGATCGTTTAGCCTTTGTGTGTGAAGATGGAGAAATGTTTGGTGAAGAATACACCCTAGTAGCTTGCGCAGATTATGTGTTGTCTCATACGCCTGGGGCAACGGTAAGTAATATGAGTTCTTCACGGGCATTGCATGATGTAACCATCAAATATGGTCAAACCTATAGTGCCAGTGCTGTGGGCGAGGTCAATGTGGTAAGTATGATGAAGGCAACCAATGCGGTCATCGGTGGTGAGGGTAATGGTGGTGTTATATTGCCCGAGTTACACTATGGAAGAGACGCCTTGGCGGGCATTGCTTTATTTTTAAGTTTACTAGCTAAAAACCCCATGAAAGTATCGGATTTGAGAAAATCTTATCCCGATTATTTTATGAGTAAACAAAAGGTTGAACTTACACCAGACTTGGACACTGACAGCCTACTGTCTCAAATGATTGAGCGGTATAAGCATGAACAAGTCACTACTATCGATGGCGTCAAAATTGACTTTGCTCATCATTGGGTGCACTTGCGTAAGAGTAATACCGAACCTATTATTCGAATATATGTAGAGGCCCCATCACAGGACCAAGCAGATGCTGTAGCTCAAGATTTTATTACCGAGTTGAAATCGCTCTAAGCGAAATTTTCACGACGGTGTTTCCATCTGCGATGCGACCACAGATAATAGGCCGGGTCTCTGTAGATTTGCTGCTCTAATTTTTCAAAGAAAATATCGGTGATGTCGTAGTCTGCAAATTCGGCAGGAGTATTGCTGATCAATTCGAATCGGGCTTCGTAATATCCTCGTTTTTGCTTATGAATATCAAGGAAGATAACCGCCATATTATATTTCTTGGCGAGCATTTCTGCGCTGGTATGCACAGGGGTTTCAATACCCATGAAAGACCTCCAATATCTGGCCTTTCTGGGATTAGGAGATTGGTCCGCATTGAAAGCACAAAATGTGAGTTGACTGCTTTCAACTCTTCTAGCTATAAGGGCCAGAGCCTCGGTAGTCGGGACGAGCAAGGTATTGTATCTGGCCCGAATACGTTTGACCATGCGATCAAAATATTTGTTGTTCAATTTTTTATAAATAGCAATGCTATGGTGTGAAATAAATTCATCTAAAATAAACATCCATTCCCAGCCTCCATAGTGTCCGCAAACCAAGTTGACATGCTGCCCTTGGTTGTAGGCGTCTTGAATGACTTCCAAGTTTTTAAAAGTCATCCGACGTTTCATTTCTTTTTCACTGATAGTCAATGACTTTACAAACTCAAAAAGCAAATCCGTCAAATGGTGAAAAAAACGCTTTTCAATCAGGGCTCGTTCATGAGCTGATTTGTCTGGAAAGGCTAATTTGAGATTTTCAGAGACGACTTTTTTTCTATAACCAAAGATCTTGTAGAGTAGAAGGTAGCAAAAATCGGAGAGGATATATAAGAATCTCATAGGAAGTAGTGAGAGCAACCAAAGCCAAGGGTAAATCAACAAAAATGAGAGCAGCTGCATATATTAGGGCGTGTTGGCCTCTGTTTTGGTGTTTTCAAGTAAATCGATGGCTGCTTTAATACGTGCGCCTCGTCTGCGATTGATTTCATTTTTTTGGATGGTCTTTGCTAGGGCCTGGTAACTGCTCTTAACTCTGTCCAAAAATTTTGGATTTAGTCGGGCTTGCACCATTTCATCAAGCATCAACAAACACATGTCAGAGTCAGCATTTTTTTCGATGAAATCATATGGAAAAAAGCGGAAACTACTGATAGATTCTTGGTAAATAGGTTGAAGTGAATCTTGAGCGACCTTGTCATTGGTTCTCTTAGCATCGCGCAGGGCTAATGAAACTGCCATCATTTTTTGGTTGACGACTTTGTTTTCTTCCCTGTATCCCATAAAGTCCTCGTTAGGTTTATTCCCAGTAGCAGAGGACAAATTGATGGTGTCGCGATTTAGAGCCACTTGGGTAGTTCCTGGCGCGAGAATAACTGGGAAACGACCCGTTATTCCTTCAATTTCAACAGCAACGAGTTCCAAAGAGTCGCACTGGCCCTTAAAGACAATCTGATTCTTGAAAACTACAGAGGAATCCTTTAAAATTTCTTTTCCTTTTTTACGAATAGTCATAAAGCTGCGAACGCCGTCAATTAAGCTATCTCCCTGAACGGTTACAGTGTAGGTGCCAAACCCGCGGTCCATATCAGTCTCGCATGACTGAAGTCCAATCAATGAGACCGCAAAAAGGGCAGCGGCGAATAGGTTATTTGTTTTTAGAAATGGCGATAAATTCATGGTAAAAGGTGTTGGTTTATGAAAGGCCAAATATACGATAGTTGATCAAATGCGTCAAGTCTCCTTCAATTTGCTAATTTTGCCGAAATGCAATCGATGACAACAGCTTACCAACCAGATACTATTGTGGCTATCTCAACCTCACAAGGTATGGGAGCCATTGCGGTCATTAGACTGTCAGGTGATGATTCCATTGCTATTGTCGAGAAGGTGTTTAAAAAACCGTCTGGTGAATCCCTAGCTGCTCAACAATCTCATTCCGTTCATTTTGGTTCTCTGTGGCAGGGTGAAAGATTATTGGATGAAGTTGTGGTTAGTTTGTTTAAAAACCCGAAGTCTTACACTGGTGAAGACATAATAGAAATATCTTGCCACGGCTCAGTTTTTATTCAACAAGAAATTTTAAAGTTATTGATCCAAATGGGCGCCAGATTGGCCAATCCAGGAGAATTTACATTGCGCGCATTTCTCAATGGAAAACTGGATCTGTCCCAAGCAGAAGCCGTTGCCGACGTTATAGCTTCGGAATCACAGGCCGCCCATAACGTGGCTATGCAGCAAATGCGGGGTGGTTTCTCTACAGAAATTGAAGATTTGCGCCAGCAACTCATCAATTTTACAGCCTTAATTGAACTCGAACTCGATTTTTCGGAAGAGGATGTGGAATTTGCTAACCGGTCTGAATTGGAAAAACTGCTAGAAACATTGCAATTTAAACTCAATTCCTTGGCCGATTCTTTCGCCTATGGCAATGTGCTCAAAGAGGGCGTTCCAGTAGCAATTGCCGGAAAACCAAATGCGGGCAAATCGTCCTTACTCAATGCCTTGTTTAAGGAGGAAAAGGCTATTGTGTCCGATATTGCTGGAACGACACGAGACACCATTGAAGACACCTTGGTCATTCAAGGTATCAAATATCGATTCATTGATACGGCGGGCCTGCGCGAAACTTCCGATCAAATTGAGTCTATGGGCATTGAAAGAGCCAAAGAAAAAATTGCCAATGCCAAAATCCTGCTGTATTTATATGATCGTTTAGACAGTACGCCTGAGGAGGTTATTCGAGATATCAAGACCTTATATCACGATAAGTTGATTGTCATATTGGTCGAAAATAAAATAGATCAACACGGTGGTTTTTTCGAAAATGAATTTAATTCTCAGCTAAAGACTGAACTCAACGGAACCTATGCCAATACTTTGACGGGTATCAGTTGTTTTGATGACGCTTCCATCCGTTCATTGAAAGGTATGCTCGATTGGGAGGTCAACCAGATGAAGAGCTCCAGTGAGGTGGTAGTGGCCAATATCAGACATTACAATGCCATGATCCAAGTATTGGCAGCCGTTGGATCTGTGCAACAAGGCTTGCAAGCGGGGCTCTCGGGAGACCTGCTGGCGGTAGACTTGAAAGAAGCTCTTTACGCCTTGTCCGAAATAACAGGTGCTATTGATGTGGATAAAGATATTTTGGGCACCATTTTCGGCAAGTTTTGTATCGGAAAGTAATTATTAAACCTGCTATCAAGCCATATTAACACCAAAAAAATGGCCTACCAAGGCAGTAAGTCCCATAGTTACTGTACCCCAAAAGACAATCCGTACAATAGCTTTTGGAACGCTTGAGCCCCCTGTTTTAGCTGAAATGACTCCGAGTAAAATCAAAAAGAATAGGGCAAAGCCGTATAAGCTGTACGCCATAGATTCAAGGGGTAAAAAAGTGTTACGATAAAAGGTAGAAGACCACCAACCGTAAAGGCTCCACCAGAAGCTAAAGCTGCTTGAATGGGTTTGGCTTGACTGATTTCGTTGATCCCCAATTCATCGCGGATATGGGCGCCCAGGGCATCGTGGGCTGTCAATTCTTCGGCAACTTTTTTAGCGGTTTCTTTTTTTAACCCTCTATTTTCATAGATTTTCGCCAAAAGTTGAAGTTCCACTTCGGGCATTTCGAGAAGTTCTTGTTGTTCTCTTTCGATATCTGCTTTTTCAACGTCGGTTTGCGAACTCACGGAGACGTATTCACCTGCGGCCATAGATAGTGCTCCAGCAACCAAACCAGCTAAAGTGGCCAGAACAATAGGAGAGCGCAAATCGCTAGCGGCAGTCATGCCAATCGCAATACTGGCAGTTGATAAGATGCCGTCATTAGCCCCGAGAACTGCAGCGCGAAGCCAATTACTTTTATGAATAAAGTGCTTTTTGAGGTATGATTCCAATTCGTGGTTTGTAGTTATCATAATTTGAGGTTTACCTCAAATATATAACATATTGAAATGAACCATCAGCGGTTTCTCCCAGTTGGGTAAATAAACTGCACTATTTTTTTAAAACCAATAATCGGGCGGTGTAGCCCGTGGTAAGCATCCACTGGTGTGAAGCAATCACGAGTTCGTTTTCGTCGAAGACCTTCATCTCAGCTGTATTAGGTCTTGAGCTGCCTTCGTTAAGAGCAAAAAATTCTAAGGTGTTGAACCCATCTGTTAGGGTAATTTCTATATAAACCACAGCATTTCTCAAAATCAAATTGGGATGAACGATCTTGCCATTATGGATCAGCCGAACCCGATCACCATCTTCGTACTCGTGATCGCGACAGGCCACCCTGATCTGTCTAGAGGTGGTAGATATGTCACCCATATCATAGTCCCTGCTGAACTGTTCCAGATTGCTCTTACCTTCTTGAAATCGCGGTTTCCTAGTCCATGTGGGAGAAGGCAGTGGATTGGGGTCAATCATAGCAATTCCCTTTTCTTTTCTGTCAACATTAGAAAGCGGTTGATTCAAGAATTTTGGTGACACAAAAATATTGGTTAGACTGGGTTTGTTTGTCAGACGCTTGAGTTCGAAATTGGTTGTAGCTTCAATATCAGGTTGATCTATATCGAAGGTGAAAATGCCTCCTGTATCTATCTGCCCATAGCACGACAGGCCTCCTCCAACTATCATAAAAAATAAGCACCTTTGAATCATTGGGTAAAGATAATAGGATTGAAGTATTTTAAATTTTACTTTAACAGGCATTTATAACTTTTATTTGATCACTTATTAACTGTTTTTGAGTTTTATAAATCAATTAATTCCCATATCTTCAAATCGTGGATATTTTAGAAGGCAATTTACTTGAATTAGAGCTTCAACAATTGTGCCAGCGCCTTGCTGGAGAATTGAAATGGGATCCGTTACATTTGGCGCTATATGCAACAGATGCGAGTGTCTATCGGGAGAAACCAACGGCTGTAGCATGGCCAAAATCTTCCCAAGATTTGAAAGCATTGGTTCGGTTTTCTAAAAAATTCAGTATTCCCATAATACCTAGGGCCGCTGGAACCTCGTTAGCTGGTCAAGTTGTGGGTAACGGGTTGGTCGTAGATGTGTCCAAGTACATGGATAGGATTCTCGAATTGAATACCGATGAATCCTATGTTTGGGTGGAGCCCGGTGTAGTGAGAGATGCGCTCAATTTGTACCTAAAGCCCTTTGGTTTATTTTTTGGACCTAACACTTCAACCGCTAACAGAGCTACCATAGGTGGTATGGTAGGTAACAATTCGTGTGGTTCTACTTCCATTGTCTATGGCAGTACCAGAGATCATGTTTTAGCACTGACCACCGTATTGAGTGACGGTAGCGAAGCCACCTTCGAGGCTTTTACTCACAATCAGATCGAGGGTAAAGTAATTCAAGACCATTTGGAAGGTCGACTATACAAGGCTACAATTGCCCTACTCAGTCAAAAAGAAGTCCAAGAGCATATCCACAGAGAATATCCAAAGCAGGATATCAAAAGACGTAATACTGGATATGCCCTAGACGCCTTAATTCAAATGGGCCCCATTGTCCCTGACGGGCGTTTATTTAACTTTTGCGAATTGCTTTGTGGCTCGGAGGGAACCCTTGCTGTGACCACCGCTATAAAATTGAATTTAGTGCCACTGCCACCTTCAGAAAGTGTATTATTGGCAGTTCATTTTAGTGATTTGATTGAAAGTTTAGATGCTACTGTATTGATGATGACTCATCAACCTTCGGCCTGTGAGCTCATGGACAAAACGGTCTTGGATTGCACTAAAAACAGTCCAGAATACAACAGCCATCGGTTTTTTATTCAAGGAGATCCAGAGGCAATTATTTTGTTAGAATTTAGGGACCATTCTCTTGATGGTGCGACAAAAAAGGCCCAACGGTTAAAGGCTGAACTGGTGGCGAAGGGAATGGGATATGCCTTTCCCATTTTGACAGATCAAAACGCCGATGCCATATGGGAATTAAGAAAGGCTGGGTTGGGATTACTTGCTCTATTACCGGGAGACAAAAAAGCGGTAGCTTGCATCGAGGATACTGCCGTTTCTCTGTCGGATTTACCTGAGTACATCACCCAATTTTCCAAATTGATGGCCGAATATGGACAACAAGCTGTTTATTATGCTCACGCTGGGGCAGGGGAGCTGCATTTACGTCCTATTTTGGACTTGAAAACAGACCAAGGGAAGCAACATTTTAGAGCCATAAGTGCCTCATCGGCTGATTTGGTCAAATCTTTTGGAGGTTCTCTCAGTGGAGAGCACGGCGACGGTAGGGTCAGAAGTGAGTTTATTTCAAAAGTTTTAGGCGAAGACAACAACCGAGTCCTTGAGAAAATAAAGAGCATTTGGGATCCAAAAGGCATCTTTAATCCGGGTAAAATTGTGCATCCTGTTAAAATGGACGAACAACTGAGAACGGATACGGGAAGAAGTGATCAATTGGAAACAATGATGGATTTTGGCGGTTCAAAAGGTTTGCTTAGAACAGCAGAGGCTTGCAATGGGTCTGGAGATTGTCGAAAGATGCAATTCGCTGGGGGTAGCATGTGTCCTAGTTTTAGGGTCACAAGAAACGAAAAGGACAGTACCCGCGGTAGGGCCAATCTGCTGAGAGAGTTTTTGAGCAACAGTACAAAGGATAACCCATTAGACCACCCAGAGATTAAAGAGGCGATGGCACTATGTGTAGGCTGCAAAGCCTGTGTCAAAGAATGCCCATCTGCAGTCGATATGACAGCTTTGAAGTCTGAGTTTCTATTCCAGTTTCACAAAAACAATAAAAGATCAAAGCGCGATGTGATGATTGCTCGTGCTCACAACTTGAACAACAAAATTAGGTTCTTTGCCCCCCTGTTGAATATTCTACAAGAAACGCCAGTCCTAAAGACAATATTTAAAACTTGCTTGGGCTTCCATCCCAAACGAAGCCTGCCTAAACTACAACGTATTACATTTTCCGATTGGCTCAAAAGCTATAATCAACCTAAAGGACAAAGGATGGTTTATTTATTTATTGATGAGTTCATGGAGGATTATGACCGTGAGATAGGCATCGCGGCGGTGCAATTACTCAATGCTATGGGATACCATGTTGCTTACCGGTTGCATAAGCCTAGTGGCAGGGCTCAATTATCTAAAGGATTTTTGGATGAGGCCAAGATTTTAGCAGAGTCCAATGTTGTTACTTTTGCTGACTTGGTGGATGCTGGTCATCAATTGATTGGGGTCGAGCCTTCAGCCATACTTGGATTCAGAGATGAATATCCAAAATTGGTAGGGGATGACTTGAGAGCGAAAGCCCAAGCATTGTCTAAAAATGTATTGACCATAGACGAGTTTTTAGATAAAGCTATAAGTGATGGTAGTCTGCATTCTGGTTTGTTCGTATCGAAGGAACAAAAAATAGTCTTACACGGCCATTGTCATCAAAAGGCCCTGTCAAAAATTGAACATACCGTTAATTTGTTACAAGTTCCTGATGGTTATAAAGTGAGCCTAGCGCCTTCAGGGTGTTGTGGCATGGCTGGTGCTTTTGGCTATGAAAAAGAGCACTATACCACTAGTATGAAAATGGGAGAATTAGCTATTTTGCCTTATTTGAGACAACAAGAGAAGGAGGTTGTTATTGCTGCTACGGGCACCAGTTGCAGACATCAGATTACTGATGGAGTAGGCCGAATGTCCTTCCATCCTGTTGAAATTCTTAGAGACGCTTTAATTTAGGTATTTAACATTACTGGCATGACCAACATGGTAATGGATTCTCCTTCATCTAGGCCATTTGAAGGTGTTAGAATGCCAGCTCTATTGGGCAGACTCATTGAGAGCAATACCTCTGATGAGGTTAGATTGGTCAACATTTCTGACAAAAATCTGGAGTTAAATCCAATTTGAATATCATCGCCTTGATAATCACAAGTCAACCGTTCTTCGGCTTTATTACTGAAGTCGATGTCTTCAGCAGAAATATTCAACTCGGCACCAGCAATTTTAAGTCTGATTTGATGCGTAGTTTTGTTTGAAAATATAGAAACACGCTTGACAGAGCTCAAAAATTGCGTTCTGCTGATGGACAATCGATTTGGGTTTTCCTTGGGAATAACCGCGTCGTAATTGGGGTATTTTCCGTCTATCAGCCGACAAACAAGGGTTTTGTTGTCAAAGGTAAACTTGGCATTTGAATCATTATAGGTTACTGTCACATCTGCTTGGTGTCCTGTCAAGAGGCCTTTCAGCAGATTGAGTGGTTTTTTTGGCATAATAAATTCAGCTGTTTGAGCCGATTTAAAATCATTACGCTCGTATTTAACCAATTTATGCGCATCTGTCGCTACAAAGGTCAATCCCTCAGTTGAGAATTGGAAGAAAACACCACTCATCACTGGTCTTAAATCATCATTACCAGCAGCAAAAATGGTATTGGAAATGGCCGTGGCTAGCAGGTCTCCTGGAAGCGCAGTGGAACTGGGGTCATCTAATTCAATTGCCTTTGGAAACTCAGCGCCATCAGCGTAGGCAATAGCGTATTTCCCTTGGCTCGAACTAATTTCTATGGTGTGGTTGTCCTCCACAACAAAAGTTAGCGGTTGTTCTGGAAAAGTTTTTAAAATATCAAGTAATAACCGTGCCGGTATGGCGACAAGACCAACAACTTCACTTTCTACAGTTAAAGATGCTGACATGGTCGTTTCGAGATCACTCGAAGAGACTACCAACGAACTTTTGTTTAAATCGAATAAAAAGTTGTCTAAAATAGGTAGGGTATTTGAACTGCTGATTACACCGCCTAACTCTTGCAATTGACGTAATAACTCTCCGCTGGATACAATAAATTTCATAAACTTTTCAAAATTAGAACACAATCCCTATTCATCAGGCCTGTTATGTCCTTACAAATATATTTTTTATTGATTATTCTAGGAAACAAACTTATCAACAGTTTGGCCGTATTTGCGCTTTCGGGCTAATAGATTCAAGTTGGCTACAGTAAAAAGTACCAGCAGCGGCAAACCAATGTTAATAGATTGCCAAAGCTTTTTATTTTTTGAGATTTTCTCGGGATCGAGAAAGGCCAGTTCAACCGTCTTTTGCCTGAGTGGAATAAGGTCAAAATCATCTAATAAATAGGAGACTGTATTGAGAAATAGTTCTTTGTTGCCAAAACGCAGACCAGTCCATTGGTCATATCCCAATTCTAGTGGTCCATTACGACCAAGGGCGTTGGCAATCAATTGGCCATCAGAAAAAACAACCATTTTACTTTTTTCACTTCTATTTTTTCTGTCTGGAATATCAAATGGTGCTATTCTCATGTGATATGCCGACGGTATCTGTCCTTCTAACAAAACGCCTAGGGTGTATTTTTTTTCAGAATCAGGAATAGTGTCAAATTGAGAGATCAAATCTAAGTTGATAACCCTGGGTAAACCCAAAGATGCCGATTTGTTAGATGTCTCTAATAAAACTGTTTTATTCACGTGGTTGTTCAATAATTCAATGGGGTTAGCAAAATCGAATTTGATGTCCGCAAGCTTTGCAGTGATGGGCTGATTGGGGTTTGAGGCTAGTGGGCTAAATGGCCAAGGGAAAGTTTGAAACTCGGTTTTACTGCCTTGCCCCACGGCAAGTGTCAGGGGAGCTGAAAATTGATCGACCAGTAGCTGGGGATTGAGTCGAATGCCGTAGCTGAAGAAATAATCGGTTAAATTATAATCATCATAAAGAGCAGTGGCAGCACCTTGTTCATTAAGTAAATTTTCAATAGAAATGTCTGCATTATCAAGCATCCATAGGATATTACCGCCTGACATAAAATATTGGTCTAAGGTAAATTTTTCATCTTCTGTAAATCTCTCCCTCGGATCTGCAGAAATAATCAAATCGTAGTTCTGGATGGCTCTAAGAGTTGCTTGGGGGTTGGTCGCCACGCTATCCAGGGTAAAAGGAGCCAAGTTATAGAAATAGGTTAAGCCAGATAATGCATCTGCTATTTTGAGATCAGGTAGTTGTCCGTTGCCTTTGAGGATAGCAATTTTTTTAGTTTTTTCTGAGATCAGCTTGTTTAAACCATCAATGATGGCCCATTCCAATTGAGCAATAGATTCTGTCGCTAACGCGTCTTGATCCTTATTCAGGTTATCACTTATTAACTTGATTTTGACCGTTTCGCTTTTGAAACTCGCCAATGCCCAGGGAAAAATCAGTTGCCGTTTCAGTTGTCCATTTTCTTGAACCTCCATTTGCATTGGATTCAATCCGCGTTGCGTAAGGGATTCTATATTTTGAGATGAGGTTTTAGGATCTGCCAAAGGATTGATAGTTTGGAAAGAAATCAAGTCATTCATGACAGCTATTTCGTCCAATATTGCAATAACCTCATTTCTGAGTAGTTGAAATTCTCTAGGAAAATTATCGCCCTCTAAAAAAATATCGATTACCACATTTTGATCGACCTTCTCGATAACCTTAATACTAGCATCGCTTAAGGTGTAGCGGCGATCATCGGTAAAATCGGTTCTGCCTTTAATCAAAATGGAAAGGGAGATTAGGATCAAATAGGCCATAACGACTTTGACAAAAGGCCGAAAAGTAATTTTGACCGATTTCAGTTGCCGCACCATGATCAAACTAAGATGGAGAAACAGAGCCGCAATGAGTATAAAATAGACTAGGGTCTTCGTTGGTA
>Ga0222719_10002595_pt1 | contig 16411 bp, 23 predicted proteins | sample C33_34DmetaG_FD_165039 | JGI IMG/M metagenome (GOLD analysis project Ga0222719, IMG submission 165039) | Estuarine water microbial communities from San Francisco Bay, California, United States - C33_34D | ecosystem: Environmental > Aquatic > Marine > Unclassified | place: USA: California... | reverse complement strand
ACGTCGGCAAACTTGGTGCATTCGTTTGTGAAGGCACTGATGATGGAAAGAAAATTAATGTTAATGTCGGCAGTGGTTTCACTGATGCTGATCGTGATAACTTTTGGAGCAGTCGCGATAGTATCCCAGGTAATATTGTAGAGGTTAGAGCAGATGCTATTACACAAAATCAAGATGGTACTTATTCGCTTAGGTTTCCGAGGTTCAAAACGTTCCGAGGATTTGAAATTGGAGAGAAAATCTAACATGGTGCGTTGGGATTTAGAAAGCGAAGGATAGATGATAGGGTTATTTTTTATAGGTATCCCTGTTACAATAATTGTAATGTATATTTTAATCATGGCAAGGAGAGGTGATTAATATGAGAGAATGGATTTATAACAGTTGGAATAGTGTAATGGATGATAAACGTAATCCATTAAGTGCTATTCCAGATTTTAGTACACGACATATGATCATGCAAGTACTTGCTTGGATGTGGTGTATTGTATTTGGACTTATGGTAGGTAGTTGGACAGTTTTTGGCATAAGTGCTGTTGGACATGTTTTATTGTTAGGTGCTATTGCAGTTACTGTAGGGACATTTGAAACAGCAAAACGTAACCCATGGGCATTTGGATCATATCATTCCTATGGCAGAAGCAGAGGTTACACAATCTATCATGACAAGAATGGTAACCCACACAAACTTTATTATGATAACAAAGACCCCGGAGGAGAACATGAGTAAACGAGATACTTATAGATTGTACAATGCTATCAAACTTAAACCGCTTGGTAGTAAAATGGTTGTAGAACTTGACGATCAAGATGAAAAAACACCCGGTGGACTTATAGTTGCACATGCTACCAATGATGGAATGACAAAAGGTACAGTTCTTGCTATTGGTAAAGGTTCATACGACGAAAAAGGAAAGTTTCATCCTACAACTGTTCTTCCAGGAACACAGATTATCTTCAATATAGCCAGTGGTGAAAAGTTTAACCATCAAGATATGGATTATATTTGGTTACACGAAAATGAAATAATGGGTGTGTTAACATGAATATAAAAAAGATTATTAAAATCTAGCAGAATTTAAGTAAGAGTCATATAAGGCTTAAGAACATCAGTCCACGTTTCATCAAACTCCATCACTAGCATTACTCTAGTTTGATCTGTGTTGTTGAATCCGTAGTGTTCTTGACTACTTTTAAAGGCAAACAGTTCTCCCTTCTGCCATCTATGAACACCACCGTCTACCCAAAATCCTACATCTCCTTCTGGAACAATGTAAGGTAAATGTAAAATAATCTTATTACCCCAATCAAGATGTCTATGCGAAGGTGTTTTACTGTAAGGTAACAGTCTTACCCAAGCAGTTGCTCTATGCCCAGGCCCTTCTCGTAAAAGTTCTGTAGTAACCGGCATTGTTTTTTGAACAGGCTTACAGGGTTTTTGTATCCACCATAATGGTAATGCTCTCCAATCATGATGAACTTGTTGTTCTTCTTGCCAATCCGGTAAAGGAATATCTCTATGTCTACAGTTATCGTATTCTTCAAAGATAGTTTTTTGATTGTTAATTAGATTTTGAATAAAAGTTTGCTTGTTCATAAATGTATTTACAAACACTTTTAGAACTTAAATAGATTTATGAAGATAGAAATTACACCTGAACTAGTCGAACAATATTGTAACCTTATAGGAGATGATAATCCCATACATGATCCTGATAATACTGTAAAGTATGGACAACCTGTTGCTCCTGGCATATTAGTAACAGCACTAATAACTCGCAATCCTAAGCCTTACTGGGCACTAGGTAAACTTAATATAAGATATCATGATGCTGTCTATATAGGTGACACTGTTGAAATTACACATAAAATACTTAAAGAAAGAAAGTCAGTAGTTGTTAATGAAATCTATATTCATGTAGGTGATAGTTTAAAACAAACTATAGAAATGACTACTATTAAAATTACCTAGTGTAATTATTTTCTATTTTAATACCAAACTGTTCTGCGGCGTAACTCGCTTCTAAATTTAAAGCACTGGTCATGTGTTTTTCTAATCTATCAGTATCTGTAAATTCTACATGATAACGTCTGCCTGAAGAAGTGTTCTCACCCCAAATGTTTTTACAAGTGGTATCATGAAATACAGTGCTGATCCATTCAACAAAGAATCCTTGTTCAATTGTGTTATTAGGTGTTGCTACACTAGTAAACACATCAGGCATAGTTGCTTCGCCATGATCAAACCCAAACGTTCCAATAGTGGTTGGCCTTTTAGGATCGTCATCAAAGAAGTAAGGACAAATCACTAGGTGTGTTCTATCTTTACAGTCAGCATTTACAGCAGTATGATATCTTGCATTAGTGTTTAGTTTATAAAGATGACCATCACATGGTACTCTATACCCCTGCTGAAGTTCCATATCAAAAAAGAAAGCACCTGGAGGATCATTAATAGCAATATGATATTTGTCGTCTGGGTCTCTATGAAATCTTAATGTCATGCCGGGCAGTTGATGAATAAAGGTTGCCCTTCCTCTTTTAAAAGGTAAGTCTAATAATATCTGTTCAAAGATAGTATCCTTTACATAGTCTTCAAACTCTGGTCTATGAGTATAAAGCATATGATGATCATCAGGATTAGTAGGCAAAGTAGCATTCAACAATGGAACTTTGCGTGGCATGTTTGGAAGGATCTTTTCTTCAAAATCTTTTCTAATTTGATCTTGGTCATATGAATTAAGTGTTACTCTATCAATTACGCTCATTTAGGCCCTCGTCTTAATCGCACTATTATGTACGCTGTTCAAGAATGAAAAGTTATATCTAGCAAATTGTGGATTGTTAACCTGATTTGCTATTTCACTGGCAATAATATTACGCCATCTATTCTGTTTGATGTATTCTTCTACGTTAGCACTAGCATCGATGTAATCTTCTATTGTGTGTAAAATTACACCAGTCTGTTGCTTAATATATTTGTCATTGGTCTTAAGCACACCTGTATATACTAGGTGTCTTTTACCATCATGGATAGAATCTCTAAGCACAGCATATTCGATATCGGATGCTGGCTCATACCTACCTTCGGTTAAAATATTAAAGTCCTTCATACTATTAATTATCCGCGTGTTTAATGATTTCAATTAATTGTGACGCACACTTGCCACCAAACCCAAAACTATTGTTCAATGCCTTTGTGCCTGTAATTTTTCTGTCTGTGGTTGTGACTAACCCGTCACTATCAAAAGAACATGATGTTATGTTATGATTATCAGATAGCACACCTTGCTGTAAACTTTTAATAGTATAGATTGCTTCAATGATACCACAGGCTCCCATAGTATGTCCTATCTTGCTTTTATTACTCACAATAGGAACATTGCCTAAGATTTGTTTGATAGAATTGTATTCTATTTCGTCACCAACGGGAGTTGATGTTCCGTGAGCATTAACAAAGGCAATATCTTTATGATCTTTGAGAGCATGTTTCATACTAAGTTTTGCTCCAGCACCATCTGGGTCAGGTGCTGTAGGACTTGTGCCATCGCTACCAAATCCTGCAGGATAAAGATAAGCAATAATATTTGCTCCTCTTGCTTTGGCTTTCTCTTCTGATTCTAATATAAAAGCACCTGCACCTTCTCCCATAATAAATCCATCACGGTTATCATCAAACGGTACTGAGTGTGTTCCTATTGCTCCTAGTTGTTTAAAGAATCCTACGTCTGTATCATTAACTCCTTGGTCACTTATAGTACAAACCACATAATCATAATCGTCTACAAATTTCATTGCGTAGTCTATGCTGAATAAACTTGTAGCACAGGCCGCATACATAGAAGTATTAGGTCCTTTGTATCCGTAGTGTTGGCAAATATATCCTGCCATAAAGTCTTTGGTTGTGCTTAATAGTTGTCTAGGTTTTGCTCTACCATTTTCACTGTGAAGTATAGGATATAGATCAAACACAATGTGATTACCGCCTGTAACATTGCTACCGATAACAGCAACATTGTCGCTATGTTCTACTCCACTTTGAGCAAGTGCTTGTTCAACACAATGTAAAGCAAATAATGTAGCAGGCTCTAAGTTTTTCAACACAGCAGGTCTTAGTTCTGGAAGCACAAGTTTATCTTTATCTACAGGAAATACTACCTGTTCCTTGTGTCTGTCTAGTCTTGAATTTTGAAATGTAGGAGGTGTTGCGTATGTTTTATCCATCATAGCATCAAAACATTCTTGTGGATTAGATCCAAGTGCATCCACTATGCCCATTCCGGTAATTGCTACTCTATTCACTTTGCTGATTCCTCTTTTACTAATGCTTTAAATATACTTATGAAGCGATTATTCATAGACTACCTGGATGTGGCACCTACTAAAAATTGGGTAGACGTTCAGGCACACCTTAACAGCAAACTATTCCTAACAGGTAGAGTAGAAAGCAGAGTAGAACCTAGAGTTCCTAGTTTTAAACTTTGGGAAAGAAGTGATCCTTCTAAATATAAATTCTTTGCTACAGAGCAAGCACTCCATATTGGTTCTTTTGATGCTACAAGCGAGTATGGCAGAACAGTTGTTTTAGATAATTGTGTGAAAATGTTTGAAAGCCAAAATGATATATCTCAACGTTTTATAAGTTTTGGAACAATACTAGATAAACCTTTTGATAAAAAACACACACTAAACAATGCTAAGTTCTATGGTAGAAATTTTGATGACGATAGTCTAGTTGATTTAGAAACTGGAGATGTTATTCAAACAGACAAAAGTGTGAATTTTTTCTGCTATTTTGTAATGTTATCTCTAAAAGGAATAGATGATACCTACTATCTTATTGCAAATAATACAATGATTGAAATGCCAAGTAGAATTAATCAAATTGTTGCTAAAACATGGATGGTTAGGACTTTAGAAAAACATGATATAAGTTTGCGTGAATTTATCATACAACCAAGTTATAGAGATTGTGTTAAAATATCACATGAAATGATATCTCCAAAAAGAGACACTTTTTTAGTAGATCCATTTGGACAAAGTAGAGCAGTTAAATTTATGCAACAAGAATATGGAACAACATTAATAGATAGGAATGATATAAAACTCAAAGTAAGAAGCAGTATGAAGTGGACAAAAGAAGGTGATTATTACAAATTCAAAACAGATCAAACCAAAGTAAACTGGATTCAATTCAAAATACCAGCAAATAGTTACTTTGATTTTCAGCATGTAAATTTATCACTACAAAAAACAATCATCGTAGTTTGATAAATATTTGTATGGCGGCAGAACAGAGAACAGAAACAAGTAGTAACGCAGGCGGAATAACTTATACAACCGCTCAAATTGACACCCTATTGGCTAGTTTTGATGCAGGGGATATTATCACCAAAGCGGCTGTTGATATTTTGTTAGATTATTATAATGATATTACAGATCACAATCACACAGTAACTGACCTTATTAACGCTAAAACGTTTGGTAACACAGGTGGTGGTTCTTCAACTACAGACACAGTTGATGCGGCAAGTCTTAGTGCAACTCCTACAGACCCGGGTACTAACAGCACGATTACTGCATCTAAGCATAATGAACTACGAAACGCAGTTAACAGTTTAAGAGGTCACGTTCATAGTTGGACGGATAATTAATAGTATAAATATGCTTATAAATTAGGAGTAAACAATGGCAGAAAATACAGGTGGACCAAGTAAAACCCCAGATGCGGCAGGATCTAAAGCAAGCGGCGATCAAATTGAAGCGGCAACTTTTAGACAAATGCTTACTATTTTGAAAGATATGAGAGATCACACACACCAGTATTTTGATGACTATAATACAGTTTGTGAATGTCAGTGTCAGTGTCAAAGAGGAACTATATAATGGCTAAATTTTTTATTAACGGAACACCACCTAAACAGACTAGATCATTTATTGGTCAACTTGTTGGATTAAAAGTTCAAAAAGGAACAACTGATTCTAACTTTCCTACATACAACAAAAAGAATCCTGATATTGATACTTACATGGCTGTTGATCCTAGAATGGCAAGATTATTCAAAACACGAGAAGGATCAAATGTAACACAACAGATTACTATTGGTTATGATTACACTATGACACAATATAATGGTCAACGTGCAGAAATTGGATTAGATTTAGACGCTATTGTAAACTACTTTGACAACAAAGATGATACTACAAGTGAGAACTTAGTTTTTGGATATCCTATTGTAAACGAAGACACTATTGAAATTAGCACAAGCCTAATGGAGGCTAAGATGCTGACACGTAGAAAAAATAGCGACGGCGATTGGGAAGACATGATTGATATATCAAACAATCAAGTAGTTTTTTCTAACAACGAAGATAAAAAAGAAATTAAAATATTTTACATGGTTTCAAAAATTGCTGGGTTACCAGACACATACATGATTAACATCAACGGCGAAACTATGCAGATCATGGAAGACCTAAGACTTGACTCTGGACCTCATCAGTGTAGTCCAGTATATGATTCATATACTGATCATGGAATAGCAGGATTACTTATAGGTCCAGTGTTCAGTGGAGCAAATGAACATGGTAACGGAGTTTTAAGTTGTCCTAAAAACAGTTTTAGAATTAGACCATTCCAAAGCGGAGAGTTAACTAATATTGGTATTGACACTAATCAAGTAACACTTACAATTAAAACTAATTTGAATTGGCAAAAACTTGATAATGGAGATTATGACTTTTCGTGGAAAGACAGTGCTGACATGACTCCTAAGTATTTGAGTTTACAGATACAACAAAATAGCGAAACAGACTTCCATGAGTCGACTCGTATCGCAATGAACTACACGGCACATCGAGAGTAATAAATACCTTGTATAAAATATAAAGGTATTACATGGCTTTTACAACCGATCCAAATCAATTTAACTTTAAGAACAATCTCAACGATCTTCAAAAGAAGCGTCACAAAGATCATATCGCTACTGTTACAGTAGATGAAGATGGCAAGTTCCAAATACACAGTGAAACTATTATTACTCCCAAAGGTAATGATAAGATCAACAAACGTGTGAGTGTTCTTCCAGATCCTAATGAAAAAGTTGTAAAAATGTCTGAAGCAAGTTATCTTTTTAAAGACTTGCAACAAATGAATGTTATCTTAACAAATGCATGTAACCTAAGTTGTTCTTATTGTTACGAACAGCATAACAGAGACTTTGGTAGATTTACACCAGACAGTTTATTAGAAGCATATAACTTTTTACTTAATGTAAGTAAACATGAACACAAGATGTTTCAATTCTTTGGAGGTGAACCATTAATACACAAAGATCTAATCCTTAACTTCTTAAGAGAAAACAAAGATTACCTAACTGAAAATTCTAGAGGTTACACTAAACAGCAAATTAGTTGTGTAACAAACGGACTATTAATGACTGAAGAATTCTTAGAAGAATATTATTCATATCCTTTTACACACATTCTTTGTAGTCTTGATACAATTAGAGCAGAGGTTGACCATAGAGAGATTGGCCAAAAGCGGATTGATGCTTTAATTAGAACAATTGATAAGATTCCAGAACATGCTAAAAAAGGCAACAGGATCACAATGCGTTGTACTCTTGCTAAAGAAAATGCTCCTTACTTTAAAGAGTTTGTTAAAGCAGTTTATGATGCTGGTGTAAGGAACATTGTTGTACATCCATTAATTTTAGATAGTTCAAGAGGATTTATCGCTTGGACTGACGAACAATGGAATACACTCCATCAAGATATTCTGTGGACATTAGAAAACTATTTCGATCTTGGTATACACTTTTCCGAAGGTGTTGGACAAAAAGGTGAAAACAACTGTATGGTTGGAAGTGACATGGTTGCTATTGATGCTTCAGGCGATTACTCAGGTTGTTACTTTTTTACAAATCAAAAAGCAGGACCAGCAGGTAAAACTATATTAGGTAATGTATTTGAAGATAGATTATATTTAGATAGATACAGAGGCTTTCAAGAATCATTTAGTAAAATGGTAGAGGAAGAAGAACAGTGTAGAACCTGTGATTATAAAAATGCTTGTTATCAATGTCCAGCAGGTAATATGGATACTGGTACTAGACTATTCCGTCCAGATGATATGTGTCAAAAGATTGTAAAATTATATGTTGACTTACAGGATGATATTGAAATTAAAAAGTTCCAGCAAACTTATAAAATGACTATCGATACTTGTAATAAAGAAGGCGAAGAAAAAGTATTCATAAAGTCGCCACTACATGTAATGTTTAAAATGTTTAGTGATGTACATGCTAAAAGAGAAGATACAAACGAAGCATGGAAACTAATTCCAAGCAGTGGACAAATGTATGCGGCATGGAAAGCAATGATCATTAACGGATACAAAATGGATAACAACAATGGTGAGCCCGACTTCCAAGTATTCTTGCAAGATGTTATTTCTTACTGTACAGAAGATAGTATAACAATCAAAGAACTGTACGAATGGCTAACCGAAAAAGCCAATATACCAAATGAGTTATCTAAACAAGTTACTGATTTGAACTTCTATGCTAGATGTTCTTATTTGGTATTCTTAAACTTCCTAATATTACATAATAAAAAGCCATTATCAGGTTCAAACATCCAAACAGTAAAAGAAAAGTTGCTCGGCAACTAAAAAGATGTTATAATACTGCTATGGATGGTCTTGATAAACTAAAACATATTTCAGTCTATTTAGGAAACACATGCAATTTTGATTGTTCCTATTGTGATAGAGAATATATTGCCAAAGATGTAGGCGGGCAAACTCTTAAACATGCTTGGATAGATCTTGTAGTAGACTTTTTTGATAAAACTGTACCACACTGTAAAGACTTAGATATCATCAGTGTACACGGTGGCGAACCTTTTCTATTCATTAGCAGAATGGATGATTTGTTTACAAGATTGTTTGACAAATATATTAAGGGCACTGATAGGAAGTTTTGTATAACAACAAATGGCAGTTTGATTGCTGAGAATAAAGAGTTCTTAAAGAAGTGGGGACCATATATAAAGTTTACAATATCTTACGACTTTGCTTTTCAAAAACAAAATAGAGAATATGTTGATGTTGTAGAAATGGCAAACATCATACACGAGTGTGGCGCTACTATGCAGTGGCAATATGTTATGCCTACGGATGACAAACGTTGTTTCAACTTAGATGTTATTACAGAAATTATTAGGACTTGTCAAAAGACAAAGTGTAATACAATTAATCTTATACCATTAAGACACAAGCGTGGTGCTAGAAAGTTTGAAGTTATTATTGATGATATTCACCTAGGTGAATGGTTTGATAACTTTTTACAGTTTATTACAATTCTATATACTAAACGTATAAACATTTACGTAGATGGTATCTATGGCAATCTAAGTGCTATTGATAAATTTTATTACGATAATCATCACAAAATGATATTGTCGCCAGACGGATACATTTATCCAGAGTATGACTTTTTAGAATACAAAAGAACAGAGTTTAGGGTAGGGCAATGGACTGATGGTACACTAGGGTATACACCAGAGTTTTATAGACAACAAGACGAAAAGAATTTAATAAGATCTGAATGTTATAATTGTTCTAGCAAAGATAGTTGCGGACTTAAATATCTGTACAAAATGTTTGATAGACAACCAGGCACAAATTGTGTAACATTTTATAAAATGGTTGATGCTAGTATTGCCTATGCTTATAAATTGCAACAAAAAGACTCAGTGTTTGAATGGGTAGGAATATAATGGATAGAGTTACAGACACCCCAGCACCTAATAGAGATAGTTTTATAAGATATTTCTATGAAAACGATTCACTGCTCAACATACACAACGAAGTTATCTTTAGTGTATTAGGTAGATATAATTGTTTTGCAGGCTGTAAAGTATGTTATACTGAAAAACATTTTCAACAAGCACTACCTAAATTTAAAAACTTTATACCAACACAAATTAACAGCGACACAGAACAACAGTGGAACAAGATCTTTAATCACTTTAAAAACATAAGCAACATTGATGACTTATTTTGGATGAAGCACGAACAACCTCATTTATATGATTGGTATAAAAACAATAGTCATAGATTTATTTGGGGTAGTATGACTGACAATAACTTTATTAGAACACAACCGTTATTTGTAAATGAACTAAGTGCTGATACAAAGATACAGGAAATAAGTTTTAGCACAGGTTGGTTAGACAAAGTTAATAAGACTGAAATATTCTCAATGCTAGAGGAACTTAACAAACGTAATGGAATACAAAAGATAAAGTTTATTTTAACAACAGAAGATAACAACAGTCTTGACTTGTTAAGCAAGTGGGTTGAAGATAACGGAATAGGTTACACTTGTTCACATCATGACTTTAATGAAGTTACAAAGAAACTAGACACAGACATTCCACAAGCAGAACACATAGCAAGTTTTGATAGTGATGTATTCTATGTTTGTAGAGAAAGTAACTACCTACAGCATAACGGATTCTTTCTTACTCTCATAGAAAGTATTGACGTAAACAACAAACCTTATTATCAGTTTCAAGAGTTTGACGCTACTAAACATCTAAGTGCAATGATACAAGGCAAGGTAGATTTGTATACAAGATGGGTCAATCAAAATCAAAACGTACTAGACATACCGGGTAATAAAGATTATTATGATTATTTTAAATGGGTTTCAAAAAATGTAAAAGTTAACCACAATTATAATTTTATTCCTATTGATCTCTTAAATGCTAGGCATAGATATTATCACGAACTAACTAAAGTTGGATGGCAAATAACAGATTATGGATTATTGAAACAAGGAACCCAAGCAGTAGTTCCTTTACTTGAGGTGAACAATGACAGTTGAAATACCAATTAAAGTTATTAATACTCACGATATTAAAACTACACATCTTATAGATGATGGTGATAATACAGGATCAGTAAGTAGTATTATAGACGGAACACACAAAGAAATAGAAGACGGTCCTTTAACAGTATTCCGTATGAAGAATACTGGACAGAAGATTGTGTACAGTAATTTTACTAATGGCATTTACGACAATAACATGAATAGTCTAAGTGAACTTACACCGCAAGACAATGCTTGGTTAGAAACACAGACTCATGTTAAGAAGAAAACAAAAAGTAATAAGCCGCAGTGGCTACGTATCCTTTTTGGACATGCTTGTAATTACAGTTGTTCATATTGTTTACAAAAAGATATTGGTAATCCAGATGAACGTGGTAAAATATGGACACTAGATAGTTTTATCGACACAGTTAAAAGCAAGTTGGATCTTAGCCAAACCACTAAGATTGATTTGTGGGGCGGTGAAACTATGTTGTATTGGAAAAGCATTACACCTATTATTGAAGAATTTGATAGAGAAGGATTACAATGGTACTTTGCTACTAATGGAACTCCACTAAGACAAAAGCATGTAGACTACATTGAAAAAATAAAAGGCATAGGGTTATTTGGAATCAGCCACGATGGTCCAGGACATGTAGCATTACGTGGTAAAGAGTTCTTATGGGATCCTATTACTATTGATGTGCTTAAAAACATGCAAAAGAATAGAGAAAAGATACGTTTTAGTTTTAATCCTGTTGTTAGTGCTACCAACTATGATCTATTTGCTATTAACAACTTCTTTAGAGATTACATGCTAGAAGTAGGACTTGATCCTGATCTTACTAGCATAAGTTATACATTAGGCAGAGTTCATGCTGACGAAGATCATGAAGGTAGTGTAAGTATGGATCACGTTATCCGCGGAGATGATCTTAAAAAGTTTAGGGATATACTGGATAGGTTTATTCAGTGTAACATAGAACAAGCACAAGGTATTAAGGATCACGGATTACTTAGAAGCAATATATTTCACAATGGGCCTAGAAGTGTACTAGGTTATGGCGAGACATTTCAAAAACAAATACTACCTAGCATAAGTACCGTATGCGGAGTAGATGATGACCAAGTGTTGAGTGTTGATGTAGCAGGTAATGTTAGAACTTGTCCACACGTAGACGATAGTTTTATAAGTGGTACAATAAACAAACTAGAAGATGTAGTAATTAAAAAAGTAGATTACAGTCGTTATGACAAACACTGTAAGGTATGTCCTGTGTACAGATTATGTAAATCAAACTGTCCTATTAATGTACCAGACTATGTTTTCTTAACAAATTGTGCTGTAGAAAAAGTATGGAACAAAGCCATACAACGTGGAGCCTTTAAGGCAATATTTGGCAGTGAAGTAGAACTGTTAGAAAGTGGATTAAATGAAACTACCATTAAAAAATATAGAAGTTAAAACTCTTGAACTGACAACGCACCCGTTGTTGAGTACTAACATGATTCAGAGTATTGAAGACTTACGAGTATTCATGGAGCATCATGTGTATCCTGTTTGGGACTTTATGAGTCTTGCCAAGGCATTACAGCATAGAGTATGTCCTAGTGGCGATGTATGGTTGCCAACAAAACATACACGTGATGAAAGTGCGAGACTTATTAACGAAATTATCTGGGGCGAAGAATCAGATAAAGATTTAGGCGGTGGGAGTATATCTCACTTTGATCTATATCTACAAGCCATGGCTGAAGTAGGAGCAAACACAAAACCTGTAATGAGGTTTATTAATACTGTAGAAAACGAAGGTATTGAATATGCTCTTGATAATGCTAGAGGTGTGCCAGAGTGTGCTGTTAAATTTATGCGTAAAACATTTAAATTTATAAGCACAGGTGAAAAGCATGTTATCGCAAGTGCTTTCACTTATGGTAGGGAAGCAGTAATACCTGGCATGTTTCAGGGCATATTACAGCAGTTAAATATCAACTCATACGAAGCAAAGAAGTTTCATTACTATCTACAAAGACACATTGAACTAGATGGTGACGAACACGGACCTATGGCTACTAAACTTGTAGAGAACTTATGTGGAGAAAATCCTCTAGCATATGTAGAAGCAGAACAAGTAGCAATAGAAGCAATGAATGCTCGTATTGAATTTTGGAACGAAGTGGAGACTAAACTTTTTGGGTAAAGACGGAATAATAGAACTAGACGGCAAATGTCTAGAAGTGCTACCTAATCAAATGTATAAGGTAGAATTAGAAAACGGCCACACGGTAATAGCATATGCGGCTGGTAGAATGAAAAAGAATAAAATTAGAGTATTAATGGGGGATAAAGTAAAAGTTGAAATATCACCCTACGACTTATCTAAAGGTAGGGTGACTTTTAGATACAAATAATTAACCATCCATAGGAATAGGATTAGTTTTTTCAACAGGTGAATGCCTTTTAAGCCATCTAACAAGATCTAATCTTACCCTTGCAAGATTCTCTCTTAACACTTGATGCTCATTTCCAAATACAGGACCCGCTTCTGCTAGATTCTCTACAGATTGATCCACTGCTTGAACAGCATTAATAAAAGTTTCAAACATTACTTCAGCCTGTTGTTTTACAGAAGCATGTGGTATTGCTTCAATTCTCTTTTTATAATCAACAACATCCTGTTGAAAGCGTGGCAAATCTTGAATTCTTACTGACATATAATATCTCCTTGCTATTATTTAAGCAATGTAGTTATTCCAACTGTCGTGTTTGAGTTTTAAATTTAGATATTCTTTGTTTTTGATGAGGTCATAGTAGGTAGGTTTGAATGGTAGATTTACTGGTTTTGGATATAGTTTATTGCCTTTTGCTATGTTGCAAGGTCCACAGGCTGTTACACAATTTTCCCAAGTAGTACGGCCTCCCCGACTGATTGGTATTACATGATCTACTGTACACTTGTTTTTGTGTGGAAGTTGCTGTTCGCAGTATTGACATGTGAACTGATCACGCAGAAATATGTTGTACTTTGAAAGTCGTACTCGTGTGTTCTTTTTGATATATGATTTAACCATTACGACCGCGGGCACAGCAGTTTCCCAACTGGGTGAACTAACCACCCAATCGTCATACCATTCCAGCACAGTGACCCTGTCTAGTATTAGATATTTGATGGATTCTTGCCAAGAAATTGTGCTTAGAGGTAGTATACTATAAGGTTTTGCGTCAGCGTTTAGTACTAACGTGTCAGCCATTTACAATTCTCCCTTGTGACACATGTATTTACACTAAATACTGTTAGGAGTAAAAATTATGGCCAACATTACATTAAATTATAAAGGACTTACAGGTAAGCGTGGAACAATTACTGCGGCAGACACAACTACCTTTGTAAATCTTATCCCTCTTATTCTTGCTGATGAAGATCCTACAGTTGGTGTCCTTACAACCGGTGATTATGATATTGCTTTAGAAAGAGATACAAGTATTACAGATGGTGCGAATGGATCAGATCCTATAGCATCAGGTGCTGGTAATTTAGGTTTAGTAAATGGTGATTTAATCATTTGTATCGATGAACCAACAGGAACGAAAGAAGTGCGCCAAGAACGCAAAGGCAGAATAGCCAGTGTAAAACGTGAGCGTGAAGGCAAAACAGAATATACTTGGAACAAGAATAGACTGCCTAATCCATATGAAGGCAATGACTACAATGCTGACGATGATGAAAACACAGGCACCCTACAAGCACAGAGGCCCTGGACCTAATGGCAAATAGAAAACATTACAATCTAAAACAAATGGTAGCCTCAGGCTACTCAACAGATCACACATTCAATCACAAGTTTGGTGCTGTTCCAAGTTTAAGCATCAACACCTCAGGCACAATCTGGGACGTACCTGACACACTTTATCCTTGGACAGCATTAGATACCCCAGCGGTAGTAAATGTAGAACGCAACGATGCCGCGGACACAGGATTGATTGTTACCGTAATAGGATTGGACAGTGATTGGAACTATCAAGAAGAACAAATCACAATCACAGGTGCGGACCAAGTGGGCACCAAACTATTTCGCAGGGTGAACAGAGCATTTGTTACTTCAAACACAGCCGTAGTGAATGTGGGCGACATTGACATTGAAGCAGGAGCGGCAGGTGGTACTACCGTTGCTCGCATCAAAGCCGACCTTGGACAGACACTGATGTGTGTTTATACCATACCAGCAGGATACATTGGATACTTGTATCACGGAACCATGACCGTACAGGCTAACGCAGATGCTACAGGCTTTATGTTTATTCGCAGAAACACAGTGGGCACAACCTTCCGTGTTGGACATACTTTTGAAGTTGGTGGCGGATCACAATATGATTACACGTTTAGTTTTCCACCACCAATACCAGAGAAAAGCGATATTGATGTAAGAGCCGCAGTTAGAAGTAACAATGCTAGGGTCACAGCCGCTTTTGACGTCTTGCTTGTTGAGAACGATCCTGAAGCACCGATTACTGACCTACTATAAAAGTTTAACCCCTACTAATAAATACTCATATAATACTTACAAAGGAGCGAGGGTATGTACGAGTATAAAGTAACCGTCCTACGAGTGGTTGACGGAGACACAGTTGATGTTGATATAGATCTAGGGTTTGGCATTGTTCTATCTAACGAACGTGTTAGAATCATGGGCATTGACACACCAGAATCAAGAACACGAGACAAGGTAGAAAAGAAGTTTGGACTTGCGTCAAAGGCAAGACTAAAATCATTACTAGGTAAAACAGCAGTTCTAAAAACACAAATCAATAAAAACGGCGAAGATATGAAGGGCAAGTTTGGCCGCATACTAGGAGACTTTGTTGCTCCGGACGGACGAATGGTAACTGACATTCTAGTTGAAGAGGGCCATGCCGTAGCATACTTTGGCGGAAGCAAAGAAGAAATACAATTGAAACACATGGCGAATAGAGAAAAACTTATTCGCGAAGGTGTTGTTAAAGTCTAGTCACAAAAAACCCCGGCACTGTTTCCAATGTCGGGGTTTCTATTCTAGTGTTTATTATTAACGCTTATTGATAAAGTCGTAAAACTTCTCAGCAGTATCTAATACTTTATCTACACCTGGAATCTCAGGCATATCTACTTTAGAAATAATCTGTCCAGTTTGTGGATCACGCTTGGTTGAGTTTTCAAAACCCATCCATTTTTGCGAGAACTCAAACTCTGTGAAAGATTTAGCCATGTCAAGAACCTGTGTTCTAATTTCATAGCCATTCTTGTTAAATTTTACTTCTGGAAGTTGTGGCTTGAATTGCTCAGCCATTTTCTGCATTTGTTCGGCCATTTCGGCGAACTGTTTTGTATAGTCAGTCATACGTTTTCTCCTTTGTGTGTATGTGTGTTGTTATACTAATATAACTCTACTAATATAACACTATTATTTATATTTGTCAACAGCCTTTTTCTTCCAAACATGGCCAATCTGAATAGTATATTGAGCAAGTTCCTGCTACATGATCAACATTA
>Ga0222719_10002592_pt1 | contig 16419 bp, 19 predicted proteins | sample C33_34DmetaG_FD_165039 | JGI IMG/M metagenome (GOLD analysis project Ga0222719, IMG submission 165039) | Estuarine water microbial communities from San Francisco Bay, California, United States - C33_34D | ecosystem: Environmental > Aquatic > Marine > Unclassified | place: USA: California... | reverse complement strand
TCCAAACGAGGAAACGACTTCGATATCAACTTTTGAACATCTTTCCATCTTCTTTTTGCCTGGTTTTCTCGGATTCGCTCAAAGATCTCTTTTTGAAGCGCTGCCAACGTCAATTCTACATCTCTTTCAAAACTATAAAATAATTTTTGGATATATGACGACAATTCAGAGATATTCTGGGTTATTTCAGGAGAATTAATTTCGTTAGCCATAACTTTTGCCAAATCATCCAATAACCCATCTCTTGATTCAAAATTTCTAAAAATAGTTCGCTCGGAAATATCACAAATCTTCGCTATGTCTTTAATTGAAATACTAGTTAGTTCGTTTTTTTTTATCATTTCAATAAGATTCAAGAGAATAATCTTTTGTGTGTTATTGAAATTGAAATTTTCCATACTTGACATATTTACCGACATTATGTCACAGTATATGACATCGATTAAAAAGCAAAGGAAAAATATGAAAACTTCTAAAATAATCAAACCTTCAGATCATCAACCTTTAAATGTATTAGGAACTCAAGTTTCTTTCCTATGTAAGGCAGAAGAAACAGATAAAAAATGGTCACTAATGGAAGTGAGCCTCCCTTTTAACGCTGGGCCACCTCCCCATCACCACCCATGGGATGAGGCTTATTATGTAACTGAGGGAAAAGTTAAATTTATCATTGGTAAAGAAGAACACATCTTAGAAAAAGGTGATTTTGTATATGCTCCAGCTGATACAGTTCACGGGTTCTTTGGAGCAAGAGAAGAAACTTCTAAAGTTCTTGTCTTTGATGCACCTTCAACGGCCGGAGGTTTCTTTGTTGATTGTGATTCAAAAATAAAGAATTTACCTCAAGACTTAGAAAAAGTCCCTGGCATTGCCGCTGAATATGATATGCATTTCTTAAAGCCTGAATAAAGTAATGGTCAGTAATTTTAGATTGCAGAGAGTCACCAAACATTACTAGTGTTCACAGTGGTGGAGGTGCCGCTGGAAGTATAACCTCATGTTTTTGTTCATGAAATTATTTTTTTGTAGCCAAAATAGCCACGGCCCTCGAGAATTTCCTTAAACACCAGCACTATCTTTAAGTGTAGTGTGTAAGAGCAATCTCATAATAATACTATTCAGAATTTTAGTCCAGAAAATAAAAGGGCCTTCATTCTTTGAAGACCCTAAATATTTAAAGAAGTTTTACAGCATAGGTATGAACAAAATAACCGACTCCAAGTAGTACAACTCCACTAGAGTAACATGTCCAAAAACCTAGGTTGAACTTGCTCGCCATCAAGAAGGGAACAAAAAATAATAATGAAACTGGTATCGCAACGAACACACTTTTAGCATACTCTACCGATTGCTTTGAATCTCCCCACTCCATGTGAGAAAATGCTAATGCGAGTAAAGTTGTAAGAGGCAGGGCTGTTAAAAACCCTGCCAAACCAGTCTTCTTGCCTGAAAGCCAAGAAACGAAACTAATGAGTACTGCTGCGACAATAGTTTTACCTATTGCTAACCACATATTATTTCCCTGTAAAATTTGCTGCGACAAACTCACCAGAAACTTTTAAGAAGATAAAAAGTTTTTTCCCTTTTATCCCTTCATCATTTTTAAAAGTGACCAGCCATTCCTTTCTATGTCCAAACATTTTTCCTTCTGTTTTTTCATAATTGGCTTTCTTCCAGCTTGAGTCTAACTTACCTGCTTTAACAAGCCTTTCGATATGCTTCATTCCTATTTCCTTAGTTTTTTCTTTAGAGATAGGTCTGACTTTTTGAGAATGTCCACCATGAGAATGACCATGTCCAGGGCCAGCAAAGCTTGCTGTTGATACAATTAGTGTTAATACTAAAGTTAATATTTTCATAAATCTCTCCTTATAAATTATCGTGATTATACTTTTCTACTTTTGGTTGTTTAATTTTCATATGATGATGAAGGTGATTATCTTCGCTAAAACCAAATTCATCAGGACTAGATGTATGAAGGTAGCCATGTAACTGCATTAATAAAAGCATAAAACCAGCTAAAATGAGACCATCATTTGCAACTTTAGAAAATCTTTTAAAGACGTTGGTGTGCCTTACTCCAGATAAAATCACAAGCATTATGGCCAACGCAACGATTTGCCCAACTTCAACACCAACATTAAAGGAGATAATTCGCATCAGCATTGCTGAGCCCTTTTCTCCTAATGGCAGCTGTTGCAATCTCGTCGATAGGCCAAACCCATGAATTAAACCAAAAATAAATACCATCATCAAAAGATTTGGAGCCTTCTTCATGCCAAAATATTTTTGAAAACCTTCATTGTTATCAAAGCCTTTATAGCAAACACTTAATGCAATAACGGCATCTATCAGCCAATAATTGGCAGTTATCCCCATAAAGGTTGCAAAGATTAATGTAATACTGTGTCCAAGTGTGAAAACACTGATAAACTTAACAATATCTTTGAAAGTCGTTAAAAAGAAAATCACTCCAAACAAAAAAAGTAAGTGATCGTAACCTGTAATCATATGCTCAGCACCTAGCCATATATACTTGAGGTATCCGCCCTCAATCATGGCACGCTTTGCATCTTCACTAATCCCATGAGCAAATGAACTTGCTGAATAGATTAATGGAAATAAACCTAGTATTAGTTTATACATATTTCCTCCTGTTAAAATTTAGTCATTACATTGTAAAAGACTAAGATATAGGAGGCCTAAAAATTTCAAGTGGGTATGAATTTGATATCATGAACTTCTCAGAAAAACCTTGAGAAGATTCAAATTCACTTTTAACAAGTGAAATAAAACTAGAGGATCTTACTATTTTAAAATCAAATGTTGGGTAGTTAACATGATTATGATTGTGCTCATGCTCTTCACCATCTTCAGAGTGTTTATGTTTGTGAGAATGATCTTCTGAAGTGTCATCAATATTATCATGATGCTTAACTATGTATTCAGAATACTTATCCAGATGAGTACCAGTATCCTCAAATTGATTTGCAAAGCTACCACTTAAAGCGACAGCGATGCAAATTATTGTTCTAAATAAATATGAATAACATTTTCTCATTGCGTAATTTTACAAAAAATCTATCAACTTTCCAATTGTTTTTTTAAGAAATCAGGTCTCATATAATTAATAAACAACTTATAAAGCGTTGGTAAAACAATTAAGGTCAACATCGTAGCAGATAATATTCCCCCTACAACTACTGTGGCCAATGGCTTTTGAACTTCTGCTCCTAATCCCGTTGAAAACATCATTGGTAGAAATCCAAAAATATCTGTTAAAGCTGTCATGAGGACAGGTCTTAACCTTGTTAGTGCCCCCTCTTTAACTACCTCATCAGGTGTTTTTCCCTGATCCATTAGTCTGTTAAAGTAAGTGACAAGGACAACACCATTTAAAATACTTATACCTGACAAGGCAATAAAGCCAACTCCCGCAGAGATGCTAAATGGCATCCCCATTATATTTAATGAGAGAACTCCACCGATTAAGGCCATTGGAGCACAAGCAAAGATTAAAACAACTTGAGCAAAGTTTTTAAAGGCAGCATAAAGCATTGCAAGAATAAGTAGTAACGCCAAAGGAACGAGGACTCCAAGGCGCTCTTTTGCACTTTGAAGATTCTTAAATGTCCCCCCCCATTCGATAAAATATCCTTCCGGTAACTTGATCTTTTCTGCCACAAGTTTTTGGGCCTTATGAACAAAGCTTTCAATGTCTCTTGTCTCTGGATTTACCAAAACGGCTACCCTTCTCTGAGAGTTTTCGCGACTAACAGCAGAGAACGTTTCTACAAATTCAATATCTGCAACTCGTTCAATTGGTACGTTGTATCCTTCGGAAATTCCTACAGGAAGTTTTTTAACTGTCATGACATCTTTTCTTTGATCTTCAGAAAGTCTGGTTACAATTGGATATCTTTTTACTCCTTCATAAACATGGCCAACTTCTCTACCGCCAATAGCCGTTCTAATAGCATCTAAAACCGGCCTTGCATTCACTCCGAGCTGTGCTAGCTCTTCCTTCTTTGGTGTATACTGAAGCATCGGAGACTTGCCCTTTGATTCTGACTCTGCTTCCCCTGCCCCTTCAATTTCTCCGACAATTTCAGCGACTTCTTTGGAGTAACCAATAAGCTTATCCAAATCATCACCAAAAACTTTAACAGAGATAGCCGCCCGAGTTCCTTCGAGGAGTTCATTAAAACGAAGTTCAACTGGTTGTGAAATAAGTAATACTTGTCCCGGAATATGTAACTCAAGTTTAGACTTAATGTTTTTCATTAAGTCCTTTTTAGTTTTTATCATTGAGTCTGCTGGCCACTTAGCTTTTGGATGAAGCATTACATAAGAATCTGAAATATTAACACCCATTGGGTCAGTCGCAACTTCAGCAGCTCCTGTTCTAGCAAAGACATCTTTTACTTGAGGAAAGGTACTAATAACGTCTTCTGAAAGCCTTTGAAGCTTTACAGAGTTCTCAGTGCTAATATTTGCCGGTCTGATAAACTGAACAGCAAAGTCACCTTCATCAAGCTGAGGAATAAATTCTGAGCCCATTCTTGAAAAGAGAAAAACACCAACAACAATAGATGCAATTCCGATACCTAAAACTAACTTTTTGAAGTTTAGGGCAATATCAAGACTCGGTTTAAAAGCCTTTTCTGCTAATCCCATAAGAAATGGTTTTTTGTCTCTTGTTTTACCACTTAAGAAAGTTGCAGCTAACGCCGGTACAACAGTAAAGGACAATAGCAATGCTGAACCAAGTGCCATTATAAAAGTGGTTGCCATTGGCCCAAACATTTTTCCTTCGACACCTGTTAAGGCAAATAAAGGAATAAAAACTGTTATTACAATAAGCTCTCCAAATCCAGCGGCTGACCTTATTTCTATTGCAGAGTCTATGACCAATTGCTTTACTTCGGCACGAGTTAATTCTCTTCCTAACTCCTTGCCCTTCTTTTGGAGCCTATGAACACAATTTTCAATTACAATTACTGCTCCATCTACAATGATCCCGAAATCTAAAGCTCCTAAACTCATTAAGTTTCCTGAAACATTTTGCCACTTCATTAAAATAAAGGTCATTAATAAAGAAATAGGAATCATAAGAGATGTAATAATAGCAGCTCGTATATTTCCAACTAATAGTAATAAGAACACAATTACTAAACCTGCTCCCATTAATAAATTGTGTTCAACTGTTCCTAGTGTTGCATTAACCATATTAGAACGGTCATATAAAACTTTTAGCTTAACCCAACTTGGAATATCCTTTTCTATGTTTTCTAATTTTCCAGAAACTCTTTGAGCGACAGCTCTAGAGTTTTCACCTAAGAGCATAAAAGCTGTTCCAATAATAGACTCTTCTCCATTTACAGTTGCTGCTCCAGTTCGAATCTCCTTATCGAATTTAACCTTTGATATATCCTTGATTTTAATAATTTGTGAAGACGACAGCCTTCTGACTACGACATCCTCTATATCTTTAATTCCTTGTAATAAACCGACTCCTCTAACGAGTAATTGCTCTCCTGTCTGCTGGATGTAGCCTCCACCAACATTAATATTAGTACTCTCAATAGCAGATTCAATATCATCAAAATGGATACCGTATTTGGTCATTTTCTCTATATCTGGCTGAATAAAAAATTGCTTTTCATAACCGCCAATAGTGTTTACTTCGGTGACTCCTTTTACTGTAAGAAGCCTAGGTTTAATAAACCAGTCCTGTATGGATCTAAGTTCCATAAGTTGAACAAGACGTTTCTCTGGGTCTGTTTCAGGCACTTTCGCTTCAATAGAATAATGAAAAATTTCACCTAGTCCCGTACTAATCGGCCCCATTTCTGGAATAACACCTATAGGTAATTCTATATTTTGCAATTTTTCTGAGGCGAGTTGTCTGGCCTTATAAATATCAGTATTTTCTTTAAAAATTACCGTAACCTGAGATATTCCATACCTTGAAATGGAACGAATCGTCTCAACTCCAGGAATTCCATTCATTGAATACTCGATAGGAAAAGTAACCATTCTCTCAACTTCTTCCGGCACCAATCCTTTAGTTTGTGTATTGATCTGAACTTGAGTATTTGTGATATCTGGCACAGCGTCTATTGATAATTCTTGAAAAGACTTAAGACCAAAGACGATTAATAACAGTGTTGCCATGAAAACAAACATTCTATTATTCACTGAAAATTCTATTATTTTATTTATCATTTTAAATTCCTATTATCTAATGAGAATGACCGTATTCCGACTTATCAGTTGAATAGACATCCGTTACCCTTAAAAGACCAACACCACTAATAACGATCTTATCTCCGGCCCTCACATCGTTAACATCTAGCAGGTATTTCCCATTACTTTCTTTAACTATTTTTGCTGGTAAAAACTTGAAAAAGCCTTGTTTATACCTATAGATACCCTTTAATTTTTTAGAAGCAACAAGCGAATCCTTTTTGATTTCAAATCGCTTTCCGCTAACAGCGATTACTTCTATTTTTAGAGTCTTAAATGCCTCTTTAGATAACTTGAAACCCTTCTCGTCATTAACTTCTTCGATGGCCTTGCCTTTTCCTATGGCCTTACCTCCACCGTGACCTTCATGCCCCTCATGCCCTTCATGCCCTTCATGCTCAGAGTGTTCTTTATGCTCATCATGTCCAGCATGTTCTTTATGTTCATCATGTCCAGCATGTTCTTTATGTTCATCATGTCCAGCATGTTCTTTATGCTCATCATGACCATTATCTAAACTATCATGATGACCACTTTCATTTGCATGATCATGGCCCTTATGGTCCTCCTCTCCAAATGAAAGGTATAAAGGCATAAGAAAAATCATTAACATTATATATATAGTCTTCATTTTAACTCCGCTTAATTAAGTTTTTTTGTTCGAATCGAACCATTTAACTTATAAATATTCCAAAGGGCCTCCACTGCCCCTAACTCAAACTTAAATCGGCTAACTGTAAATTCCATCAATTGTCGATGAGCTTCGATGACTAGAGCTGTTGAAATAACCCCTCTTTTGAACAAGGCGTCTATCTTATGATGTTTCTTATCCAATCTCTTTTTACTGGTCACCCTTTTTAAAGATTTCTTTAAACGATTGAATTTCTGTACCCACGACTCCAAATCCAATGCCATTTCTCTTTCGATACTTTTATAAGTTCGACTTGCAACTATGACTTCCTTTGCCGCTCTATTCTTTCCACCAGAATTTGAACTCAATATTGGTAAATCCATAGTTAATGAAATTCCAACAGCGTGATTTTTTTCTGAGTCACTTTTTTCATACTCATAGACTGGCCCAATACTTAGATTTGGGTAACTCATAGCCTTTTCTAACTCTAACTTAGATTTTGCAAAGTCTACCCCTAGCTTAGCCGCCTTTAGTTTCGAGTAATCATTCACGTTTGAGATTTTAAATAATTTCTTATCGAAATTTAGTGTCATAGGGAGATCATCAATGGAAACATCACACTTCTTCCCTGCAAAAAAGGACAAATGACGTTTTAAGTATGTTTTCTCATATACAAGTTCATCTATTTCCAACTTATGATGATTTAAAACTAGCTCCAAAGATTCTTTCTCGACTTGCTCCTCGGGAGATAGGTTTCTTCTCTTCTTTTTGGCCAAGAAAATCCGATTTAAAGTTTCAAAAGATTCCTCATGTAACGGAATTAATTCAAATACTTGCCTGAGTCGGTATAACTTCTTAACGACATCAATTAGAATATCCTCATCCTGCATCTTTAGAGCTGCTTTTGAAGCTTCAAACTCTGTCTGCGCAACATTTATTCTTGCATCTCGTTTACCACCTAACTCAAAGACATGCTCAATTGATACTGAAGTTTTTGATATCTTTCCTTCTGATGTGTCACTTGTAGTACTTTCAGCTTCTAGTTCCGGATTAGGTCTTTGCCCAGCTTGCTCAATAGAGCTTTTAAAAGAATCAACCTTAGATGCATTAACAAATATTTGAGGATGATTTGATTTGATTTGCTCAAGCAAGTCATTTGGAGTTTTAAAATTACAATTTGCGTATAGATTGTTTGAAATAAGTAACAGTACAACTAAAATAAACTTCATTAAATAGTCCTTATAATAAGGATGGGAGGGTTTCCCCTTCATCCATATGTCACTACCTTTCGTAGTGTCTTGTAAAATGGTAACTTTTCTTCTCTTTTTTTTCTTGGCGCTTGTTTTCGACTTTTGTAGTCGTAGAACAACCAATTAAAGTAGCCAGAGAAGTCATTATTAAAATTTTAATTAAATTTTTCATTATTTCTCCATAGATATAAATAATAAGTAGCACTCTTGCGAGACGCGTCAGTAGCTTCTAAAAAGCTAGTTAAAACTTATTAAGAATAAAGAGGAGGCTTTAAAGCAGGTTCAAAAAAAGGAGAAATGTAATGGTTCTTGTAGTACCAAGTCACTTTCCCGAAGTTTCGAGATTGATTAGATATAGAGACTTTATGTTCAGTTAAAATTAAATTATGTAAACCAGTACAATGATGCACGCAGTGCGAATCCCCATCAGGGCAATGTTCATCTTTGCCATCAGAAAGCTCAGAATCGACTGCTACAGAAGCTGTATGACCGTAAAAAGAGCTAACAGATACTTCTTCATGACTGTCACCAATCGTACTTATTGCATCACTCTCTGCAAATATTGCAAAGACTAATGTTAATAAAACAGTAAAAGAAGTTAACTTTTTAAACATGATAGCAATATTATTAATAAATGTTCAGTACGTCAATTTCAAGAATGTAATTTTTTTGTCAGGAAAAGCCTGAATATTCTTTAAAAGCTTTCTAGGATTGACTTCACCGTCCTTAGCTTCTCTTTATCGAGCTTTTTTAAAATTTCGACGCACTCTACAATTGCACTAGAAGGCAACTGCCTATTTCCTTATCGATTAATTTTCGAGACTCTTGCAAATATTTCAATCTAGACGATTCTTTTGTGTAGCCAAAATAGCAACGGCCCTCAAGAAGCTCCTTAAACACCAGCACTATTTTTAAGTGTAGTGTGTAAGAGCAATATAATAATAATAACATAATAGAAAATAGTCTAGAGAATAAAGCTGGTTCCCCTAACTCATTTAGTTTCTTTTAACAGCTTGTTTCCACCTTCTAAAGTTTGAAAAGCGTATTCTTTTAAAAACTCGGGACAATCCTCAGTACCTGTAGTGACAATAACTTGACCTACTTGTTTACTGTTAACTACCTCTACTATTTTCTCAAGGACTACAGAATAATTATCCGAATCAATACCGTGTGTTTTAGGAGTATCAATTAGTAAAAATCGTGGAAAAGGTATCTCAACATCTTCGATTGAAAGCTTATATAGTGATAAATAGTATAATAAACGTCTTGAAACTTTAGAACTAGCTTCTCTATACTCACCATAATTAATCACAGGTTCATAATTATCATTCAAGGTTGCTACCTTTACATCTGACAAAGATCTTTTCATCAAGTCAGTATAAACCTGATTAAAAGCCTGTCTAACAATCAATAACTCTTTTTCGGCTTCCGCCTCTAGTCCTTTGAGTGTAGCTTTGTTTGATTTTAAGGAAATCTCTAGGCCATTTATAGCATTTGTTATCCGCTCTCTCTCTTTTTCAATTCTAATTTGATTCTCAAGATTTGAAGTCTCTGAACGTAAGTCTAATATCTTATCATCTATTTCGGACAACTTTGTAGTATCAATTTTAAGCTCTAAGTTCTTGAGTTCTTCATCTAAACTGTCTTTCTCTTCGGACAGCTTCGCCTCTGTCTGGGATAAAAGAAGTGAAGTTTCATCTATATCAGTCTTACAGGATGATATAGCCTTTTCTAACGTATCTTTATTCTTTTCTTTTGACTTTATTATTTCAATATATTCAGACGTGTTATAAAAGAACTTTTCGTATTCCTCTTCCTTAACAGCAGTCCCACACAAACATTTGTTTCTTTCCCTTTGAATCGTTTCTAAGCATAAAGGACACGTATCAGGTGAGAAAAGCTCAAGATGCTGGTGAGAAACTAGTATTTTATTAATCTGAGATATTTCAAGTGAAAGGTTACGATGAGTTTTATTCAAGCTTTCATATTCTTTATCTAATTCTCGAAGAGAGCCTTCTAAAGAATAGTTTTTTTCTAAAAAGCCATTGATTTTTGATTTAATTAACTTAACCTTAGAATCTTCTTCATGATTTTGAATAGGAATAGTCTGTAACGACTTTCTTTGCTTCTCAAGTTTATTTAGTTGTTCATTCTTTTCATCTAGTCCATTCTCTAATGCTTCAACGTTTGGTAACTTTTCTTTTTCCGTAAAAGTCTTTAGTGTTCTATCAAAAGCAGAAAGTCCTCCCTTTAACTCTGATAAATTTCGCTCTTCTTTTCTAACTAGTCCCCTAATTTCATATAAAGAAGGAAATGACTTCCCCATGATCAACTCAAAAATTGCCTTTCGCATTAAGGCAGAATCAGAAACAAAGTTAATAGCTTCAGCTGCTTTGTATACGCTATTGGAAGCACCTAATTGATCCTGAAAAATTAGTCTGAAATAATCCAAGAAGTTAACATTCCATTTACTAGAGCCTAAGTTCATATCGGTTACTGACAAGTTCAATTCTTTAGCTATCCAGATTGGAAATGTTATCGTCTTCGAGTCGTTTCTGAAAACGGGATATACTTTTGCTTCTGCTTTTTCTAAATCAGTTACAATAACATCGTTGTTTCCAATATACCTCTTAAAAGAATATTTTATCTCTCCAATATCCGCTTCTAGCTCAACAAAATTGTTACTATCAGATGTTATTTGGATATGTCTTTCATCAACACCAGATTTGAAAAAACTTGGGTTTCCACCTAGTCCATAGTAAATCAAAGAGGAAAAAGTTGTTTTTCCATGACCATTTTCAGCCTCAAGGACATTAAGGCCTGTAGTTAAGTCAGGAGATTCATAAGAATAATTATCACCAGAATAACGTATTTTTTTTATTACTAAATTAGACATTTACCTATCTCAAATTCATAAAAAACTTTTTCCACAAAACTATCAAGCGTAAGAATATTCAATCTCTTTACAACTCGGATCATTTCTTTAAAGTTCTCTGTTTCATATTCATATAAATCGCAATTTAAAATTTTTCTCACTCCTGCATGCTCATTGAGTGAAATATCGAAAATCATTTTATTTTTAGAAGAAACGAGATTAACAATTCCATTTTTCTCCATTCTTATTAGCAAACGTTTAATCGTTGGTTCTTTACCAATAGACCAATAATAGGCATCTAGTAAAATTTTTCGCTCTTCCATTGATAAAATAGCATTAGAGCCATTATTTCTTAACGACAATTTAATCCAGATTGACCTAAAACCAGAGTTTCCAACTAAAGAAATTAAAAATGGTAACTTTCTATGATCTTTAAATACTTTTTTATCTTTCTCACAACCTAGAGTTTTAAGAATGATAATAATTGAATATGCCATTAGATAAAAATCTTCACCACTAATAAACATTAGACGCTTTTTATTCCGAATTTTAGAACTTACCTCTTCCATATTTCTTCTTTTTAGTTAAAAGCCAAATAACAACTATCCACTAAGTACAAGATTAACTCTCTAATTGATTTCTTATTTGTAACTATATAAGAATAATTAGTAGCTTTCTCCTCAATGTCCTTATGAGACTTTTCAACTAGAACATCAATACTATCCTTAATTTCTTGTTCCGTCATTAATTGTTTATTCTTAATAAGATCACTAATTTCTTCTTCACAGCAATCGTAAATAATATACAAGATAGCCTTAATTGATTTGTCACCATCATGCTCAAGAACTTTAGTTAAACCATTAGCAGCCCTTCTATTTATACGATCAATGAACTTTTTTTCAGGAGTAGGGATTACTGCTGTTATTTTTTCCTCAACATTTCTTATATCTTTTGGTTTTTCAACTTTCTCCCAAGACATCCAAGAAGGATCAACTGGTAAGTAATTTCCATTTTTTACTTTCTCGTAAATTAGCTCTATAGATTTATTCGTTGCATATCCTTTAGACGTTCCTTGCTGAAATTGTGTATTTTCAACTTCCTCCAAAAGTGCAGATATAATTATTCCCTCTTTTCCAATTAAGATATCGTTATAGAGAGGTGTGGCCTTAACTAACTGTTCAACACTTGAATATAGAGACTTATAATCGGGTTCACCAAAATAAAAACTTATCCTTTTAAAAAAGTCTTTCCAATTGTTCAAGTCCCATGCTCGTACAGAGTCAACATTCCCATTAATCTTCTTACCAGCATACTGTGATTCGTATTCATTTAAGACAATTTTCGAAAGAAGATCAATTAGCTCATCATTTTCTAGTGCTTCTCCAAAACTCTCGACTTTTCCACCTGCTACTGTCGAATTCAAAAAATTGAATACAGGCTCTTCAGGAAACTCTAATTCATTCTCTTTCGTAAACTTCGATTTTCCCTCTTTTGTAAAAGTAGTAGAAGTATAAAATGTAAAGATAGAGTTTGGGTCAAAGCCAAATTGATGAAGAGAGTCGATATTCATAACCAAAGTATTTAGTATTGCTCCACTATTAAATGACAAAGTATTACTTGGAGCATAGTTTTTATCTTCTTCTAGGTTCCGGTGTAGAACTCCATCGGAATCATTTTTTTCCATACTAACATCAGCATCTTTCTCAATTGAGCACCAAAAGTGAGCATTGGGATTATTAATAAAATGTTCCAACATAACCTGTGTTGCGCGTAATTTCTGTAAACGAAACCCAGCAGTTTGCTCACTCGGATCACGATTGATGGTTTGACCTGACATTACCTATTCCTTAAAACTTTCCAAATTACTTATCGTCAATTTTTGTACTATCTATAATTAAGATTTCTTTACTCAAGCTGCTTTCAAAAACATATCTAAGTAAGATTTAATCTCACTTTCCCAAAAAGATCTCAATTTCTGATCTTGTGAAGTAATTACTGTCATCAGTTTCATTACAATATCTTCCACTATCGCCGCAGGCTTCATATCTATGACCTCGGAAATAGCAATAAGGTCAATCATCATGTTTGGCTTAAATTGAATATTTACTTTTTTGCGATCCTTATCATTGTGGAATGAGTCATAAATTTCAGAGTCAAGCAATGTCTCTAGTTGCGCTGACTTCTTTTCGTCCATATCAATGATATTTAAATAAATTGTGACCAATGCACGCATGAAAACAGTTGATGATATTCCAGGGTAATCCTCTAGGTAGTTTTCAGCACAATTAATAAGGTTCTTAGAAAAATGACATTGAGTTTGAAACTTATCTCTTCTGTCCTTATAGATACCTTCAAGCCAATGCAGATACTTCTTTTCAAATTCATCATTTCGTAGATAAGCGCCACAGTCTTTACAGACGCTCGTCTTTGTCTCAAATGAAAGATCGAAGATCTCTTTAGTAACTTTTTTATTTGAAAAATTTTTGTGTGAACAATCCATTTTCTACCTCTTAATTATTTAACACTCTTTAAAGTGACAGACTTTTTAAATGATTGAATTTCAATTCCTCTCGGGTCTTGCTCTTCAAAGAAAAACCCTTTCATATAAATATCTGTCTTTCTACCTGCCAATAAAAAACTATCTCTTAACTTAAAAACCCAGTTAAATCCTGTTTCTCCATATTTACCACCGTCACTTTCTCTCACTGACATATCTGGAAAATATTCTTTACTTTCATCAATACTCTTTAAGTACTTAACCAGCAGTTCCCTAGATAAATTTTCGGGCCTCTTTTCCCAGTATTCCAACTCATTAAGTCCTGCATACTTCAGCTTCTTTAAAAAGAACTCCGTCTTAGAATCGATTAAATTTTTTAATTCTACTTTATCCATAAAATCCTCGTGACAGCATTTGCTGTAACCTTTTAAGTATATACCGCAATTGCTGTAATTGAAAGAACTATTACCGCATTTGCTGTAAACACACTCATGTGCCCGTAATTACGTCTCTTTAGGAACGAAGGTTGGCTTGTCAGGCATACTTCTATATTCCTCTACTTCCTCAATAAGCTGATCTAGAATCCTGCCTTTCTCTTGATCATCAGCTTCAAGCCATAGTTCAAGCAAGTTAAAAGCTCCTTGATACTTACTGGCCACAACTCTAATTTCATCTATTAGCTCTGATTTGATTCCAGCTAATTTCATCTGATTACTAATATGTAATATTTTCTTTTTCTCTTCTTCAGTTGTTTCATATAAGCCCATGACTCCTCCAAAGTTTATTCTCACATATCTTTTATTGAACTCAAGGACTACCTGTGCGTAGTCCCTGAAATAGATAAGATATTTCCCTCGTCCTTGGGAAGAAAACTCAATCCCTCAGTAGCACCCTTCTCATCAATACCAGCCAATCTCAAATATACTGCCAATGTTTTTAAATCTTTCCAACCACAAATTTTCATAACCTTTACTGGTTCAACTCCTGAGCCTATTAACTGAGTTGCAAAGCAAGCTCTCAATGTATGAAATCGAATTTCAGGAAGGCCGATTGATTTACAAAAATACTTTAAAATCCTCGCCTGCTTTCCGTCTTTCCATAAATCATAGTGAGGTAAAACAAATTCACTTTTAGAGTTTTGCCTAATTTCTAGGATTAGTGATTTTAACTCGCTAGATATTGGGACAGTTCGCCAATAGCCGGCCTTGGTGTCTTTATACTCACCAATTTTAAAGTTAAACGACCTCTCAACCTTAATAGTCTTATTATCCAGATCAATGTCATCCCACTTTAGAGCATAAAGTTCTCCATTTCTCATACCAGTCATAAGTGCCATGGCCCAAATGAAATACCAATCGTGTTTCTGTGACTTGGCTTCAAAGAGTAACTTTCTAATCTCATCAATCTTCAAAATCTCAGGTCTTTTATCCTGTTTGATTGTAATCTTTAAACCATAGACAGGACTATTATGGATTCCTCTAACAGCTCTTTCTTCTATAGCCCAGTTATAGATCATGTTTATTGTATTCTTGATTCGCTTTTGAAAGGCCTTACTTCGGCCATTTTCAATTACAAGATTTAAAACTTCTCGCCCATCCCCTCTCGTAATCTCAGCTGCTGGTCTATCAAGCCAGAGTTTTGTCCAGCGATGTAACATTGAAACATAATCCTTAACCGTTGAAGGATTATAGGACTTTTCAAGATAAGAAGAGGAGGCGACCGTAGTCGCCCACTTACTAATGATCATCCTCCAAGTTAGACCATGCCCTTCAGCATAAGCTACTTTCTGAGATAGTTCTTGAATTAGCTTCCTCTCTTTTCTTTTTGCTTCTGCCTTTGTTAATAAACCATTGATTCTCTTTTGAAAGCGGATATGTGGCAAAACATTACTTCTAATATTTACATAAACAGAATAGTTTATTTCTGCGTTATTCATCATTTCAGTTATTGCCATCGTTCCCCCTAGATCAAAGAATTTTCGATCAATTGATCCAATTCTAACTTTTTGAAATATAATCTTCGTCTCCACTTCCTCTTTATAAGAAGACCTTTGCTTACTAATTGCCAAATGGCATTTCGAGTCTTACCAAGGTACTTCGCCGCTTCATCTGTAGATAACCAAGATTTATTAATATCTTTAACGCTATTCAAATGAACCTCCTTATAAATTTGAGAAACCGATTAGATTCGCTGTGATCTCCTCATACTTTTTGATCTCTCCATCATTCGTTGTGAATTCTTTAAGCTCTTTGTAGCCCTGAACAAAGACCTCTTTTCCCTTTTTAAGGTACAAAGTACATAGCTCAGCCTGTTTTCCCCAGACAACAACCTTATTCCAAATAGTCTTCTTTTCTTCTCCGTCAGTTGTGGCCACTGATAAATGACAGACTGCCTTTTGATTTTTCGTGTATCTAAGGTCTGGTTCTTTGCCTAAGCGACCAACAAATAATTGCATAGTGTCCGTATTCATAATTATTACCTCTATTAGTTTAAATTTAGTTTCTTTAAAAGATATTCGCCAAGGCTGAGATCAGCACCGTTCTTGGTATTATATTCATCAAGGCTCCTCTGTACTTTTTCCATTTCAGACAGAGAGTTCTCTTGAAGCCTATCAATATCTTTACTTGTTAGCTTTCCAATCGAAAAAAGAGCAATATCTTTAAATAGAACTTCTCCACCATGTTTTTTATTATTTGCCTTAAGTAAATATCCTTGAACTACCTTGAGTTCTTTTTCATCCTTACTTAAATCAACAAAAAACTTTGTCTGCTCTGTATTTAAAACATACTCAAACTTCGCATCTTTAGGCCTTCGCCCTCTTTTTTTCTTCGGACTTTCTTCTATTTCTTTTTTTTCTTCTATCATTTTTATTAATCTCCATTTTTAATTTTAACTCTCACCTTCTTCCATTATTATT
>Ga0222719_10002590_pt1 | contig 16427 bp, 16 predicted proteins | sample C33_34DmetaG_FD_165039 | JGI IMG/M metagenome (GOLD analysis project Ga0222719, IMG submission 165039) | Estuarine water microbial communities from San Francisco Bay, California, United States - C33_34D | ecosystem: Environmental > Aquatic > Marine > Unclassified | place: USA: California... | reverse complement strand
AGTGTTTGATATGGGAGACCTTGAAGGTCTTACCAAGAAAGATATGTATGCTTACAATAGATACATAGCTGATAGAAGATTGTTACAGCTTGGTCTTAAAACAAACTATGACCAACGTGAGAATCCTTTAGGGTGGTTAGATGAAGTGATGGGTGTTGAACATCAGAACTTCTTTGAAGGTCGTGCTACTTCTTATATGAAAGCAGGATTACGTGGTAGGCAAGACAAGATAAGTTTTGCAAGGATTGGTGATGAGAACTAAACGCACCGAAGCAAAGCTTGTAGGTTACAATTTGTTTTACGACTTGACAGGTAAGCTGGTCACCGAAAGAACCAGCACAGATATAAAAGATTTAGAAAAGTTTTTTACCCCTGAAGAGTATAACACTTTAAGGACTGTTATAAGAGAAGCAACCACTAAGCTTGATAAAATTCACAATGAAATTGAAGCTCATTTGAATGCTAGAATTTTAAAGTAATTAACTTCCTTGAGTAATCTTTATAACAGAATCTCCACCACCGTTTATCTTAACTGTGTTAGAGATACCATTCTGAATAAAGATAACGGTATAGCCTTGACCGGAGTCTAGATCAACTTTTACTGATTGTTCTACGCTTCGGGTCAAGCTTATCAATTCACCCTGCACCAACGTAATAATTTGAGTAGTAGTATCTTGACCATAAGCTGTACCTACTACACGAGTCACAGTCTTTTGTTGATTCAATTCATCATCACTTAATTTATCTAGCTCATCTACAACCTTGAGCATATCTTCAAAAAAGTTTACATCTAAAAAGTTTACATCTAACTCGGTAAACTCTAAATCATCTTCAGCTAGATAATCTTTTTCAAGCTCATCAAACTCTAACAAATCTACATCTAAAACATTACTTGCTTGAGTTGAGGTATCATCAGATAATGCTTGAGTTCTTTCAGGAGGATTGACAATCAACATGTTGTCGATTAAGTCTAGAGTTAAATCAAGTATGACAGGTTTTGTTGGTGCTTGTTCAAAGACATTAGTCACCGTAGATTCAAATGGTTTATTAAGAACAACCAAACCCATTGCAGTTTCGACTGTTATCTCTCCACTTGAAGTACCATCAGGATTAGGTAGAAGTATAACTAAAGACCTACCGAGTTCATCTACAGTAATGGTAAAGTCTGTTCCTCTTATACCAACAATTGCACTGTTGGTTCTAATTTTTATATTCTTTTTTGAAACTTTGTTAAGCTTTCCAGTGACAAACCTAGCTGTACCTTTTGCAAAGTTAAGAGCCATCTTAGATTTCTCTGGGTCAGGGTCAAATACAAACTCATCTATTAAAACTTGGGAATGTTCTGTGAGCCTTATCAGCGTATCATCTATGAAAGTGATAGCCATACGACCATTAGATGTTTCTACGTTGTCATACGAGAGGATAGGAGCTTCTAGGGCAGCTTCCTGTGGTGTATCTCTAACTACCCTAGCAGAGCCTTTTAGCTCTGTGATATTTCCTATGTTATCAGCAGCCCAAAGAGGTGCCACCATCATTTTGAATGACACAAACAGTACCACCGTTGCCTGTCGAATCGATGCGTAACCAATCATTTGCTAATGTACTCTGTTGTTGAATGTTAAATGTTCTTGAATTTCCTGTTTGGTCTAGATAGAAATAACCACCATCAGCTCCATCAGCATCTAGGGTTAAAGTATTACTATCACCATCAACATCAATGTAGTTAGTTGCTAAATCATAATCAATATCAATAGTAAACGTATTACTATCTCCCTGAATAATCCAATCTAAGTCTAAAGTACTTGCCAAGTCAGCAGTAGCTTGATCATAATTAAATGTATTACTGCTACCTGTTACATCAATATTAAGATTACTTCCATCAGCACCGTAAGTATTGTTAGGGTCTACTTGTATGTTAAAAGTATTACTACTACCATCAAACTCAAATAAACCTGTGAAGTTATCGGCTGTGATGTCCCCTAAAAACTTATTACTATCACCAATCTGATTGATGTCTAGTGTCATAGTTCCACCATCTAAATCAAGTGGTGTCATTGACCCCGAAGTCGCTGAAGTACCACCTATAATATTACTTGAACCTATTTGTTCTAAATCAAGATTTGCTGTGGCTCCACTCTGATTTATATAAATCTCATTATCAGCTACAGCCACCATAGCCAATAATGCAGTTAAACTAATTAATCTTTTCATATTTCCAATATCCCCTCTCGATACCTATTTTAATTATATTTAATACCCCCGTCTCTATAGCTCTTTGTAAAGCAATAGATACACTCTCGTTCTCTGTGAAGCCACCTTCAATCTCTACAAGCTCTGTACCCATTTCAATAAATCTAAATACATCTTGTGAAATACCAGCAGATAAAATATTCTTAGAGACTAAAACCTCCATTAAAACTTCACCTGTTGATACAGATACCAATCTTAACGATACATTAACTGTATCTTCTCTGTATTGTTTGTTACTACCAATACCCAAGTATCTAGCTCCAACACCACCACTTGTTATATTAGTATCATAACTAACAACACCACCTTGAATTAATAACCCTGCAAATAGCAGAGGTTTTAGCTTCTGTTCTTCTTCAAACTCTTGTCTTGTACTGCGTATAAGCTGACGTTCTTTTGTTAAATCATCTAAGCCTACACGTTCTACAACTTTAAAAAACTTTCCATTTGCTGCATGTTTTAAAGCTCTGATAAGATATGCTTCCGGAGCTTGTGTTACTGCTGTACTAAATAAAGCAAACGTACTGTTGCTCTTACGCTGCCCTGTCAAGTCTTTAAAACTATTAGGATAGACAGCCACTGTAGGCTGTATCAGAGCTGCCGGTAAATTTTTAAGTTCTGTTGATTGTAGTTGTAAAATTTTAGAATCTTTAATTACAATGTTAGGTGCACCTCCAGAGGTAAGCAACCCATCGTATTTAAACGTACAACTAGAAAGTAAAAGAACCGATAGGTAAAGTAATTTCTGTAGTATTCCCATCTGCATCTGTAATTTTTAAAGTAACAAACTCACCGTCTGTTTCGTATTCAATAGTATTTCCTTCTAATTCTACGACTCCACTTGTGGCTGGTGTCTCACCGAATAAATTATCTACGAGCTGTCTTGATAGCTGGGCATAGATTCTTGATTCTAAATTTCGTATAAACCGTGCAAGAGTTGTATTGTTTGCTTCTCTTTCTAACTCTTCTTGATAAGCTTTTACTTCTGCTTTAATAGCTTCTTTTCTACTAGCTTCTTGGTTCTCAATGGTTAAGTAATGACTAGATGTATTGATACCGCTAAAGCTAGGACTTTTAAACTTGTGTACCATCTCATCAGAAATGCTTTGTATAGAATAAAATACACATAACAAAGACCAAAAGGCAATACAGAAATAACAATTCCTTACAGACCTTTCGCTGCTAAATGTTGGTTTAAGTTTCATTAATCTTTTCTTTGATCGTCTCTGTCTGCCTTTGCTAATTTGTCTATATCTATTAAGTTAGGAACACCTAATAAAGTTTTAAGTAATACATCTTGTCTAATATTTTGATTATCTAAAGCTCTGACTCTATCAATCAAAGCTACAATAATACCATACTGACTATCGAGTTTTGTGGATACTCGTTCTTCCATAGTGTCTAAACTTGTCTGAACTTTATCGTCTAAAGTTTCAAGCTTCGTTTCCATACCGTCAATGATTCTATTAATAAGCTTCCAAATAAACAAACCTAACCCTAAAGCTGCTGCAATGGGGAAGCCTACTTCATTTACAAGGCTTACGAAATCGTTCATTTGTCTGGGCTGTTAGAAGCTCCGAAGTAAAATGATATGACTGCACTTGCTAAACCACCAAGATAACCAAGCACTAAGTTAATAAGTGCTTCAGAGTTTTGCTCGGGTGGTTGTAATGTAACTAAGAATATATATCCCATAAATCCACCAACCACAGCTATACCCATAATACGTGCAGTCCAGTCTTTACTAAACTTATTACGAGCATCTTGTCCATCAGCCACTTCTAGTTTAAACACATCCACATCAAGCTCTTTCATCTGAACTGCAAAAGCATTCTCAGCTTTTTTAAGTTCTAACATTTGTTCCGGTGTAGCTTCAGCCACAGCTTTTTCTATGGACTTAGGATTATTAGGACAGCCTAGTACATCTGCTATCATATTTGCAGCCATGCCACCCATTGGTCCACCCAATGCAGTGCCTAGTGTTGGTGCTACTGCACCTACTATATTTTTTAATAGTCCTTTCATCTTAGTCTCCTAGTGTTATTGTTGATTCAAGTAAATCGTTTACAGATTCTATTAAGTATTCGGGTATATCAGCACCTAGTATATTATCTTCACTGTATGCAATCATATAAGACTCAAGTAAGTCTTCATATAAAGGTCTGAAATCTTCTCTTGTTACCCAAGCTTCGTTACATTTTGTACGAGCTTTACAGTCTATTCTGTATGCTACATCTAATTGTTTCTCTGTATAGAGTAGCATTAGATTTGGTCAAGAACAACTTGTTGTAGCTCAATACTACGTCTACCTACTTGAGTAAACCAACGACTGTCTTGCATTTGAACTGACATTTCTTTCCAGTTGTGTTCTCTACAAGCTTTTAACATGTTACGAAACTTTGAAAGTCTTGTACCACCTAAGTTAAAACACATGTTGACTAACACGTGCTGTACCTTTTCAGGTAGCTTATAAAAAGCTTCCTTGTCTCCAAACACATGTATAGCTTCTGCATAATGCTTATCAAAGTCTATCGTGTAGTATCTATCTACAACTGCTTGTGGTACAGGTGTACCGACTTCCCAATCATATTCAGGGTCATTAGGTTGACATAGATGACCAACTCCTAGAGTCTTATAGCCTAAACTATCCATATAAATCTCTAGGACTTCGCCTTCGTGTCGTTTAATTTCTGCTTTACATTGTTCTATATTCATACTACTTTTCCTTCCTACTTAATAGGGAACTCTTTTAATAAAATTTCTGATCCAACTGGACCATCTAACACTCCATATCTATATGTTGGTTGACTTACAATATCATAACCCTGTTTAACCAAAACATCTCTAATACTTTCAGGCATCTTACCTACACCTTTTGTATTTTTATCAAACAACATTTTTTGAAATCTTTCTAACTCACTAGCTTCTTTGTTAAATTTTCTTTGTGCTCTTTTAGACTCTGCAGTTTTTGCTAGTTCTTTTTTATTAGCTATGGCTTTATCAAATACCTTGTTTAAAGACTTAGGAGGTTTTGTAAAGTTTAAAACTTTTCCTTTTTTTGAAACAATATTTTTAACAGATGAAACACTTGCTGTATCTAAATCATAACCCTGTTTACCGGGAGCTTTAGTATACTGAGCATGTCCACCTTTATCTCTTGAAGCAAAAACCCCAGCTTGTAAGTTTGGATTTTTATAACCAGTTTCTTTATAGTATCTATCAAATGCGTTAGTAACTTTTTTTAAATTAGAAGAGCCACCATGTGTAACTTGTTTAGGATATTTTGCTTTTGTAACAGCTTGAGATAGTCCTTCTTCTACTACTTCAGATGCTACTTTAGCAGCTCTTACACCTACTAAGCCTAATACATCAGGGGCTATAAAAACATTTCTAAGTCCTTCATCTTCAGGACCTTCAGGATATTTTTCTGTTCCGGGTATGTAAAAATCTTCTTGTTTTGTTTTTACACTTGGTCTACCGAATTCATCTGTTCCTGATGCAAAACCTAGACGATTCATTTGATCTTTAATAGGTCCACCTTCGTTAGCAAAAAGTCTATCTTCTTCGTCTCGTAAAACAACTCCAGCTACTTCATTATAAGTAGCATTAACACCTCTCATTTTAACTTCATCAGGTTCAGGATGTACATTATCTACGTTATATACTAAACCACCTGATGCAAACTCTAAAACTTTACTTTTCTTTTTATCATCTTTATCACTTCCTCTTGCCCAAGACCTTAAATCTCTTTTAGTTCCTTCACCAAGAATTAAATCATAGGCTGCATATCCCGGCATGTTTGTTACACCAATTTCAGTTAATCCTTTTCGATACAGGACTGCATCAATTAAATCTTGAGGTAAAGGACCTGCAAATGTTTTTAATAAAGAAGTGGTTCCTCCTACATTTCTTTCTGATTCACTGCCATATCTAGCTGCATAATCAAAAGGACCGTAACCTCCCCATCTTCTAACAGCTTCTCCTAATAATTCTGTTTCATCTTTTTTTAATCCAGTTTCATAGTCTCTTAAATTTTCTCCATTACTTCTAATTGTATTACCAACATGAGCAACAGCAGTCATAAGAGCTACTGTACCTATTATTTTAGGAGTAGCTTGAACTGGGTTGTTTACTAATTCATTTGAAAATCTTTTTAAGATTGTATTGTTAAAGACGGTTGGATATCCAGCAAACTGTACTAACAACTGAGCAGCAGGAGTAGAGAACCATAAAGGTCTATTAGCTTCTGCAGTGCTTGGATTTAAAATAATTTCTTTGGTAAACCTATTAGCTCCAGAAGTGTAAGAATATTTATAAAAATGATCATTACCAAAACCTTTTTGACCTTCTTGTTTAATTAAATTTCCAGAGTTATCTAAACCTTTTGAAAGATTTTCATTAAATTTACCAGTATCATCAAGTGAACTTTTGTACCATTGAATAGCATCAAATTCATCTATACCTAAATCATTTAATTGTTTTATATAATATTTCGTAGACGATGTTCTTCCTTGACCAGTAAGCATAATAGGTTTTAAACCTTTTTGATGTTCATACAACGCTTTAGCTCTTTGTCTAATTAATCTTTTACCAGTTGTATACGAAGCTAACTGAACAGCTTTAGTCCATTGTGTTAATAAATTAACTTTAAAAAATCCTTGTTGAGCAAGTTTAGCTGCATTACTATGTAAACCTTCTCCAGCTAATCCTTCAAGTCTTTCTTGTACTGATTGTTCAAGAGCTAAACCTGTTTCATATAACTCACCCCACATATCATCATCAATATCTTTTATACCTTTAACTCGTTGCCTTAAAACTCCTCTTTGAAATCCTTTAACAGTTCTATCTATAATACTATTACCTTCTTTAACTAATGCTGTTCCTATATCTTTTAACACCATAGGGGCATCTGCTGTACCTGCACGACTTAAAAGTAAGAAAGGCTCAGTAATACTTGATAAAGTAGCAAAAGGAAGATGAGCCATTTGCTGAGAAAGTTTTAATACATCAGCAGCACCTCGCATAAAACCGTTTGTTTTAAATATAGAATCAGAATCTGTTTCAATTCCAGTAACTCTTTTATGCATTGTTCTTAAATTTACAATAACTTTATCAGCATCTTCTTTAGTCATTCCAGCTTTTTTTTCAAGTTCTTTACGAATAGGTAATAGCGTATTATTATAAAAATCTGCTATATTACGACCAAAATAATTTGATCGTTCAATAGCTCTAGCAGCATTTGTAAAATATTCTTCTAAAATAACTTGAGTATCATTTTCTAAAACATAAGCAATTTTATTATCATCAAGATTAGTAAATCTTCTAGCCTGTAAATATCCTGATGAATCTCCGACAACCTTAGATTTTGTCATTACTTTAATTTCAAAAGGTGTCCATCTATTTTCTAACATATTTGTAACAATTTTACTTGCTTTTAATTCTTTTGCTAGTGCTTCTATTTCAGAATCAGTACCTTCTCCACCTAATTCTCTTTTAGCAGTTTCTAAAAAGTTTTCACCAAAAATATCTTCATCAATACCGACTGAATCTTCTTTAATTCCTCTTACAATAGCTCCGTCTGTAGTTTTAATTTCTATTTCAGCAATGTCATTAATTGGATTAGCGTGTCCTGACTCAATTAAATCTTTCTCAAATCTTCCTCTGTTTTCTTCTAATTTTTTATAATTAAATAATCTTGGAAAAAAACCACCTTTATTTCTAGTTCCGGGTTTTAATAATCCTGCTTGATTTAAATCATCAAAAGTTTCATCTAGCTTACTACGAATACCAAATTTACCATTATAATCTTTTCCTGAAAAAGCAACTGCTAAATCTTCAGTAACTTCAACACCTTTATACGATTTACCAATTAAATTTTTAATCCAAAATTTTCCTTCTCTTTCTGCTTCTTGCTTGGTTGCAACTACTAGTTTATCTCTTAATAAAAAATTTAAAGCATCAGATTGATCTGTAGCAATTTTTGCTCTAAAACCTACACGATCTAAAACATTAAAAGCTCTAGCTAATGTATATAAATACTCACCAGTTCTTTGACCTACAGCTAAACCATAAGATTGTCGTTTGACTCCTTTTTTACCTTGACTTGTCATTGTTACATCGTAATCATATCTAAACTTTTCAAGTAAGTCTTGTAACAATGGAGATTCTTTAGCATATTCTAAAAATTGAGTAGTTGGCTTACCAATTGTATTTGCTAAAATTTTATTTAAAGTGTTTTTACTTTTATAAATAGCAGGTTCGATAGCTTTTTTAACTTCGTTTAATTTAGAAGGACCAAAATCCATACTAAGTTGTTGTTGTACTGGTTCTTGAACAGCTATATCAGCTTTATAATTTTCAATGCTTTCTTTTCTAGTAGTATTTCTTCCTACATTTGCAATCTCACCCTCATTGCTAAATTTAAATTCAAGTTGTTGAAAAGGTTCTGGCATTTCAGGACCTACAAAATCATCCATAGGACTAACGTGTTCTGTACCAGCTTGTTTAATTCTACTATATCTAGTAGCTCCACCTATTAAACCATTAAATCCAGCACCAAGTAATGTTGAAGTTTTTAAGTTTGAGTATTCAATATCATCTTGTAGTCCTAAATCTATATCAATATCTTGTAGTGCATAATTATGAAATCCACCCCAAGCTGCCCCTTCTGCAGCACCGTAAAGCACTCCTTGCTTTAAAGCTTTTTTATTTAATTCAGCTTGGGTATATTTTTTAAGTCCAACTCCTAAAGCTTTACCTAAACCTAAACGACCTGCAAATGTAGCACCTCCTGTTGGAATTGCAAACAAAGCAGATACAAGATTTAAAGGGTCTCCAAGAACATCAATAGCAATATCTTTTACCATACCAAAACGTTCTTTAAAACCTTTTAGTTCAGCATTATCAAATTGTTCTTTTAAATAAATATAATCTTGATTTTGCTCATCTGTCCATTGATTAACTTCTTTAGCTCGAACTATTGCAGAACTTAAACTATAATCAGCATCCCTAAGATACTCAAATATGTTTTCATTTCTACCTATACTTTCTAAAAATCTAGCAGCTCTCGTAGCAAACTCTTCATCATTTTTAAGATCAGCTAAACTTTTTTTAGGTTGTATAAATCCAGAGTCAGGAAGAACATCTGGTACATCAGGCACAATAGGGTTGTAACCTTCGTAAGTTTTATAGTTTTGTAAGGGCTTAGTATTTATTTCTTGAACAGGAGGACTAATTTCAAAATTTTCTTCTTGTTCTTTTTCTTGCTCAAGTAAATTTAAATACTTCTGTAAGTTATCTGACATTTAAAACCTTTAAAAATTAATTGTTATTTCTTAAACGGGTTAGGAAAAAGTTGAAAGTCAGTTGGAATTCTTTCAAGAATTTCTTTTCGACCAGCTACGTCTGTTCTTTCAAGTTTACTTAAAGCTTCTCTAGAAAGTCTTTCTAAATATTCTTCTTGAGTTAAACCTAATGGATTTTGTATTTGTGTAAACAATTTATTTAACATTACCTCTCTTGCTGTTTCATTTTTAAGGTTTGTTTTTAAAATATGTTCTACATGCATATCGTAGTTTTTAACTTTTAAATCTTTAGAAAACTGACGATACTCTTTAGTAACTGTAAAATTATTATTATTAATTGTTGGTCGTTTAATTCCTTCACCAAGAATTAAAGGAATTGATCCACTATATCGGTCATAAAGAACACTAGGAACTCCAACTGTTCTATAACCATAACCAGCAAACAAACCTTTTCGATCATAACTTCCTTCAGTAAGAGCCATACTTACACCAAGTTTCATTCTAAATCCTTCTTCATCAAGATTTGATTTAAATTCACTATAAGTTAATTCACCAGTTTTAGCACCTTCTAGTCCTAAATACACATTTTTTGCAAACATCTCATCTTCTTTAAGTTTGTAATTAATTGCAGTTGCATCCATTAAAAACTTTTGATATTCTGCTGGCTGATCTTTTTTAATGTCGTCAATTATTTCTTCAAAATTTTTAGCTGAAACCATATTAACTGGGTTATCTTTAGTGCTATAATTTTTACTTTCAAAATCTAAAGACATTTGAGGTAAATAAGTAGTATCAAGTCTTTCTCTAGCTTTTTGACCGTCTGTAGTTTGTGTTCTTTCGGAGTACACTACATCAGAAATATTTTTAGTCATCATAGCTGTGTCAACAACAGTATTAGCAATACCATTAATATTTAAAGAACTCATTACTTCTTCAATTTTAGGACCTAATAAATCTTGTTCTGTAATAGCTTTAAAAGGATTTACCCCTCCTTCTTCTGCTTCCCTTAAACCAAATCTAGAAAGAACTTCTTTTACACCACCAACAAGATTACCTTTTCTTCTATATTCTTCAAGTTTATTACTGTAATATCTTTTCTCTTCAACAGTTAATTTATGACTAGTTAAACCTTGTGCTCTTTTAAACAAGTCAATTCTATCTAAATCTTTATCGGAGGGATTAACTTTAAATAAATTTTGCAATTCATTTTCAAATTTCATATACCGATTATCAGTTAAATATTCTTTAGCAAAATTTCTAGCACCAACTTCAAATTGATTATCATAAGTAGAAGATTGTTTAAAGTCATTAAAATCTCTAAAACCTAATGATTCAGCAAGTCCAGTTTGTTTGAATTTAGCATCAACAACATTTCTTATACGTTGTTTAAATAAACCATAATTTTCAGTTTTATAAAAAGATTCAGACCTTTCTTCAGTGGTAGCATCTGGCATATAATTAGCTGGTATAGACTCTACAATATAAGATAAGTCTCTCATTTCTTTTGCTTGATTTTCATTGTTAGCAATATCAAAAGTTTTTCTTGCTTCTAGTTCTTTAGCTCTACGGTTATATGCTCCTTTAAAAATTGTTTGAGCACCTAACATTACAGCTAAAGCTTTTTGAATATTATCGTTTTTTTTAGCAGCTTTTGCTGCAGCTTTTTCTTTTTTTTCTTTTTTTTCTAATAAAGAACTACCAAGACTTTCAAGACTCATTCCTCCATACATATCATCAGCCATTGTTTACTCCTTGTTTTGTTAATAAGCTTGAGCTTGGTTTAGGTTTTTGTAAAATGCTTTGTCTAAGTTTACTTGTATCTAATGTTTCAATTTGTTTTTTAACATCAGGTCCAACTGAAGAAGGACTTAATTTATTAATTCGTGCACCCTTCATTGTACCTTGAGGTAAACTAATACTAGGTTGTTCTTGTAAATTTTTTAAATCTTTAGGGTTTATATTTTCTTCTTCTATTGGAGAATCATCATCGTCTTTATTTAACACAGGATCAATTCCTGCTTTTTCTGCTAAAGCTAATAACATATAAGATGTAGGCTCAACCAAACTAATCATTAAGTCAGGATTAAATTTACCTTTAGTAAATCCAGTCATTAATAACATATTTGTTATATCCATGACAGGTGTACCTTCTTTCATTAAGTTTAAAACTGTTTGTAAAGTTTCTTCTTCTAATAAGTTTAAAAATATTTTTTCAGTAGCTTGTTTTTGAGAAGTAATTTCAGGAGCTTGTTCCCAAGGATAGGGAGCATCAGGACTATTTGTTAAAGACTGTCCCGGTATAGAACCCTCAAACAAATGTTCTTGAGCATCTGGATGTATTGAATTATCTTTAATCATTAATCATCTCCTCCACCTATATATGATAATTGAGCACCATAAGTTTGTATTTGAGGTGCTAATTTTAATGCTTCATCTTCACTAGGTGTTAATATATTTAATGCACTTTTTAAAAAAGTTTGAGCTGGTGTTTGTGATGTTGTAAATGAATCATAGTTTACAAAACTTACAGGGTCAAGTATTCTTGTGTTTGTTAAGTTTAATAATTCAGAAGCATATGACGAAGCTTGTTGAGAATTATAATCATCTAGTTGTTCTTTAGCTGCAATTGCTGCATCTTCTTGAGCTTGTAATGTTTGTCCAAAAGTAGAAACAGCTTGAGACTTTCTAAAAACACTTTGCTCTTCACTACCTTTCCAAGCTGCTTTAATTCCAGTATCTTTATCTTTTAAACCTTCTAAAAATCTTTTACGATCTTTGTCTGTTTGAGAAGCTGCTACGTCTACAACAGCATCTGTATCAGTAACTTTTTCTGTATCAAACAAAGTATCACCAGCAGTTAGTTGATCATATTCAGTTTCAGCAGAAGGTGTAATAAAACCTCCAGTTGTATTACTTACCCAGTCTCTAAAAGTACTACCAGCAGTACCACTTTTACTTACAGAATTCATACCCCATTCTATAGCATCAGTTACTTTATTAAATACTTTACCTACACCACTTTTAATTCCAGAAACAGCATAGTTTATACCTTCAAAAATTTTACCCACAAAAGGTGTATCTTTAAGGAAATTAAATATTTGTCCTCCTATACCCGGAAGTATAAAAGATAATGCAAGGCTTCCAATAGGACCTAACTTACCAAAAGCTTTAGCTATTTTACCTAAACCTTTTTTAAGTTTACGACCTACCTTACGAATACCTCGTGCAATTTTTTTACCTATTTTTCTTAATTTACCCATAATATTTCCTAGTCTAACCAACCACCAACTAATTTAGTAATTGCATCAATGTTTGAACTCCAACTACTTGAAGTTGCTGTACCTGATTCATTACCTAAAGCAGCAATCATCAAAGAAGCTTTTCTTTGTTGATCATTGTCCCATCTTTTAAAAGTGTAATCAGCTTCATCACGAAGCTCTTGCCATAAAAAGTTTTGTGCAGCAGTTGATAATCCAAAAGCATTCTGTGCATTTTGTTGATTAACTGCATTAATAGCTGCAGTATCAGCAGTGTTTGCATTTCGTCTCCATGCAACGTTTGATTGTGCAATAGCTGTAGCATTTGTTACATTAAACTGCTCTCTTCTTGCTTCAGCTTCTGCATTAAATTGATCTATTTGTGTAGCCATTTGTGCATCTAACTTAGCAGCTTCAAACTCATTTGCAACTCTTCGAGCTTCTGCAGCATTAATCTGTGTAGTATTAAACTGCTTCATAGCATTATTTTGTTGTGCATTAAACTGATCTGTTTGAGCTTTAATGCTTGTCATAAATTGATTGACTTGATTTTCACTTGTAGCATTAAATTGTAGTGCAGCATTTGATGCAGCTTGGTTGCTCAAAAGTCTTTGTTGTATTTGTTGAGATTTTAAAACATTGGCTTGTTGCTGGTTGTTTAAGTTTTGTAAATCCATTGACAAGAAAGCTTGAGCATTTTGAATTGCAAACTTTGTATTTTGATCAGCTTCTGCTAAGTTTCTTTGCGACATTAGCACAGCATCTTGCATAACTCCTTGCTGTTCCATTGTAGCATTTTGTAAACTAGCTGTTTGTAAAAACTTACTGTTGTTTATAGCTCTTTGTTGATCAGCACTAAACTGAGCCATGTCCATTTGAAATACATTTTGAGCATTAAATAAAGCAGTTTGTTGAAACATTTCTGCATCTTTTAATGCAGCAGTAGCTTCAATAGCTTTTTGCTGTCCTACGCTTTGTTGAATTGCTTGAGCATTAGACTGAGCTATGGGTAATGCAGATGTTATAATTGCATTTAATAAAGCATCTCTACCTACAGTAGATGCTGACATACCACGTTGAGCTAACATAGCTTCAACACTGGCTACAGCCGGAGCAGCCCATGCAGGAATTTTACCTTCTTCAATACCATTTAGTAATGTATCTATTTGAGTAGATACTAAAGCTTCTTCTGGTAATCCTTCAACAATTCCTCGTTGTTCTTCTGTAAAATCTGTAAGTCTAGCTTCAAGAGCTTCAGGGTCATTACCAAGTTCTATAAGGTCTTCTTCACTTACTCCAGCATTACGTAATTGTTTTTTAGCTCTTGTGATTTTAGCAAGAGATGTACCAGCTACTTTAGCAGCAGTAGCTTTAGCTTCAGGACTTATAGTTCCAACAATTCTTTCTTGTAAAGCACCGGGAATTATTTCAACTTTAGCAGCATCAATAGTAGGAGTAGCCTGAACACCAGCAGCTTTAGCCAGTGTGTCTGCTATTTCTGGGGAAACACTTCCACTTGCTGCTTCAACAACAGCAGTTTCAGGAACTTTAGCTACATCTTTTGCAGCAATAGTAGAAATTTCAAAAGGTTTAGGTTGCTCAGCTTCAGAAACTTCTTTAATCGTAGCAACTTGTTCAGGAGATACAGCACCAACAGTAGCAGCTTTAGCTTCTCTTGTAGCTTTCATTTGTAAATCTTTAGCTTGTTCAGGAGTTATTTCTGTACCTTCTCGACTAATAGATTCTGGAGTAGGAATGGTTGGTATGCTGTCAGGTAAAATACCTTGAGCTATTTGTTGAGCTTGTTCAGCAGTTTGTTCTACACGTTGTTCTCTATTCTCTTGAAATGTGGGGGTAGGTGCAGGAGTTGGAGCAGGTGTAGGTGCTCCGGGAATATTATCATAGTAAAAGTCACCACCCGGAGGTCCATAACCACCTCTATCTAAATCACCTCTAAAAGCTTTTTGAGCAGCTTCCTGCCCTATTCTGGTAGTAGTTTCTCTATCAGGCAGAACAAAATCTTCTGCAATTAAATCAGGTCTTGTAACTGGAGCTGGAGTAGGAGCAGGTGTAGGTGCAGGTGTAGGTGTTGGAGTTCTATTAACTTGATCAAACTCATCTTGACCTCTATTGTTTTCTCTATTCTGTCTTATAGCTTCAGCACGAGCATTTCTTTCTTCTACTTCATCACCTTCACGGTATCCAACTCTACCACCTTTAGTATAGTCTTGTCTAGAACCTTTACTGTATCTTTTTCTATCTTTTCTTTTTGACATTCTTATTTCCTATATACCTATTTTACTTAACTTCAAACAATTTGTCAAGCTTTTCACCGATTTTATCTATCCTATCCATAAGGACTGACATATCATCTTTTAGCTCTATTTTAGTGACATACTCTTTTGCAACCTCTTCACGGGTCTTGTTCAGCAATATATCTTGTCTTCTAAGCTCTCCAGAGTTCTGCCTAATCTGAAACCAGATAGGGGCTAAGACTAAAGTTATAAAGATGTTCCAAATAATATATGCTGATAGTTCCATGTTATGCTACTAAAGTTTTAGAAATAGATGTTGGATTAATTTGACCTGCAATGTTTGCATCAAGGTTATCTTTTAAAGATTGCACCTCTTCTTCACCCATAGCAGTTTCTACCCAACCTTGAACTTCTGCTGCTGTCACGCTATCGAAGTCTACAAAGCCTGATAGGTCTGACGTGTCTAACACTTGCGTACCATAAACAGATGCTGTGTAGGGATTGCCTTCTGCATCTACCTCAGTATCAGTAGCGTTCAAACGCCAGTGTACGTTATAAATCACATTGCTGTGTCCTTCTTCTGTTGGATATACGTCTACTGTGTTTACATCCCATTCATAAGATATGCTCATTTTATTATTCTCCTTTAAGTAGTGCTACTTCGGCTTGTAGCTGTTCGATTAAGACTTGTTGTTCTTGGATGGCTTTGACAGCAACAGCCAAAACTCCAGAAGTATTAATTGCTTTGTGACCATGGTCTGGGTTTTCTTCATCATAATCATCGCCACTTACTTCGTTTGGTAAAATAGTTTCAAGTTCTTGGGCTATAAAACCATTTACTTGTTGTTGTTTGCCTTTTTCTTTCCAATCAAACTTTCTTGGTTGTAACTGCATAATTTTAGTCAAACCATCAGTCGTATCAACAATGTTTTCTTTTAACCCTACATCAGAAGTATCTACAAAATCTCCAACAACAGTAGCAGCACTATAATCAAGCCTCATTTGAGTACTACCAGTGTCATTTACAAAAATCCAATCTCCATTTGCACTTCCAAAGTTTCCTGTCCCTGCTGTTCGCATAGACCAAAGTTTGCCACCGCCTTCAGTAGACCCATAAAAAAAGTAATTTATACCGCTAGTTGTAGTGTAAATTGGTACTGCATTACCAGCACTTTTAATGGTGAATAGTCCATCTGAATCTGTAGTATTTATTGAGACACCACCAGTACTATTAATCCTCATGCGTTCTGTGTTGCCTGTCTTAAACGCCATTTGGTAGTTAGCGTTAATGTGCGACAAGCCTGCTCCATCTCCGCCTTGCATTTCAATATACTGGTCTGTGTTAGACAGTCTTGTTGCTC
>Ga0222719_10002586_pt1 | contig 16442 bp, 16 predicted proteins | sample C33_34DmetaG_FD_165039 | JGI IMG/M metagenome (GOLD analysis project Ga0222719, IMG submission 165039) | Estuarine water microbial communities from San Francisco Bay, California, United States - C33_34D | ecosystem: Environmental > Aquatic > Marine > Unclassified | place: USA: California... | reverse complement strand
CTTCCATAATATTCTTCACCTTGAAGTTCATATTCTACACCATCAAAGGTGCCTGTAAGAGCCACACTAGCCTCATCATACTTAGTCCAAGTGTCTCCTTCTATTACGTGAGGTTTAGGTTTAAAGAAGGCGAACTCTGCTGGTCTACGACCTATTTTCTTCAACAAAGCAGTAGCAGCAATATCAAGCTCTGATTCTGAAAAAGCATCTGGTGTACTATTGGTCAGCATCTTGATATAAACATCATAGGAGTCCAAACACTTGAGTCTTTGTCTTTCTATCTGGGCTTCACTTGCTCCCAGCTTTAGGCCAAGTGATTCTTGATAAATCGGTTTACAGTTTGTTTGCTCAACAATATGTTTAGGAATTTTCCTGAAATAGACGAGGTTGACGCCATTTTTTAATACTATATGTTTAGGTAGTTTACTCATATTTTTAACCAAAGTTACCTTAAAAGTTACCTATTTTATATTTTAGATAACTATAACATAACTAATAAACACAGGCTAACATTGGTGTACAGGTAACTCTGGTTAGTAATAGTAAACGCCGGCTCCGGGCACCAAACTTTAATTATACCTCCCCCTTAGGGGGGGGTTAGCTTTGCATCTAATTCGGGCTTTGACTTTAAGATCCAAGTTATCTTTGTAAACTTTCGCCAATTCGAAAATTTGACTAACTATCTGAAAGAATTATTATTATTTATATTTTTAATTACTTCTTTTTTGAAACTTATAGATATCAGCTCCTCTCCACACCTCGAGTAATGATCTTTATCCCTGAAAACGAAACACTCACCAAAAAATGACTTTTGAGGTTCAAAAAAAAGACTATTAAACTGCAGATATGTTAGCGTCTCAGCTTTACTTAATCTCGCACTTAATAAGTTATTTAATTTTTCAAATAGCTCGATTGATATTGGATTAACCTTGTGTATATCTTTTGTAAGCATTACCTCAGTGGGATTCCTTCTGTACTCCAAAAATGGCCCTATCCAAATCACTTTCTTCGCAGAAATTCGCTGTAGCCGCTCTAAATACTGGATAACTTTATCGACATTGTTATTATTAAACCCTCCAAAATCCCCTTCAAATGCTGATTGTTTGTCTACGTCACCATCATTATTAGCTACAAAATATGAACCACTTTGGTGATAAATTATTAGATCAATCATTTCATATTTTTCTTGTGTGAATTTATCAAAATTATTGTATTGGCACTCATCTTTGTTGTTGTGGGGACGGCACCCTCCTTGCGAGACGCCTATTAAAAAAGGGTAGGAATTGCTAGCGCTCAAAATATTAAAGAGATTCATAGCATGTGAATCACCAAGCACAATAATTGCCTTGCCATGTTTATCATAGCAATCGTCGACTTTTCTTACATTAATATTTTTTGTATCTTTAACCCAAATATTACAATCCTTGATCGCCATTTCCTCAGCTATATCATAATTGATTGCATTAAACACAAGTGATACTTGCGCAGCTTCAGCTCCAGTGAATTTATATTTAGCCATCTGATTGACAAAGCCATTTGTTTTGCTACCTAACAAACCGATAACTAGAAACACAATAAGACCAGACAATGAAAACAAAAAAACTCCATTCCGTGTTATTTTTTTGTTCACACGGAATGGAGTTTCAACAAACTTCCAACTTAAATACGCTAGTGGCAGTGAGCTAGTAGTCAACAAAAAAAGGTGTAAATTAGTAGGCGTGCTTTCAGCTTGAATTCTAGCAAAAGCAAATAAAGGTTGATGCCAAAGGTAAGCTGAATAGCTTATTAAGCCAACTCCAACAAACCCTTTAGTGCCAAGAATTTTAGCTGCAAATGTTTCTTTATCTGCATATAGTATTAATAGTATAACACCTAGTACTGGTACCAGAGCGTATAGACTAGGAAATGGTGTTGTTTCATCGTAAAAAAAGATTGAAAAAATAATCGCTGTCAAGCCAAGAAATGCTAACGTATTATTCTTTTTAACACCTTGCTTCTGAACAATAAATGCAGCTATTGAGCCAGCGAATAATTCCCATGCCCTTGTGGGTGCCAAGTAAAAATTCGCTGTTGCTTTGTTACGCCAACCCCACTCGCTTAGCAGTAAACTGATCGTTGCCATCACAACAATCATCCAAAATACCCTGTTCTTACCAAAACGCCAAGCCAAAATTAAGAAAATAGGAAATAGTACGTAATACTGTTCTTCAACAGCTAGACTCCATGTATGTAGCAATGGTTTTTCTTCAGCAGCAGCATCGAAGTAACCACTCGTTCGACAAAATAAAACATTTGAAGCGAATAAACTCATGGCGACGAGACTTTGCGAGAAGTCTTTCATTTGACTTGGTATCATCCACATCCACGCAAATGGAATACACGCAAACATTACAAAGAAAAGTGCTGGAAGTAACCGCCTAGCACGTCTTTCATAGAAGTTAACAATACTAAACTGCTTGTTTTCTATATCTTCAATAAGTATTGTTGTAATCAAGTAGCCACTAATCACAAAAAAAACATCGACACCAACAAAACCCCCACTAAATAATTTATATCCAGCATGAAATAAAATTACAGGGACAACAGCAAGAGCTCGCAAGCCATCAATTTCAGCGCGATATTTCAAATTAACGATCCTTTTGGTGGAGTTTAGGATATAGGCTGTGATTTATTTATCTTTAGCATTTCTATCTTCAAGTAACGCAATTTTTTTGTAACTGTAAAAAAAATCTTCAGTAAAATCAACATTTGGTTTCTGAGCAAGAAAGTAATGTGTAACTAACTAATACAATTAAATCAATTACTTACACTTAAATAACTACTCCCACTCAATAGTAACGCGGTTTTTATTCTGTTCAATATCAATCACTTATCGTCACCTCATAATGCGTGTGCAACAAGTATGTAACTCTATCACCACTCTGCACGTTTTTTTCTACGCTTGTGTAACTATTTGATTTCAATAGTTTACGCACTAAGCACTTACACAGTGTAAGACGAGAAACGTGTTTAATCCATACACGTTCTTCTGTTCGTTCGTTCACTTGTTCTTTTGTGTCACTCGTCTGCCAAACTGCGCTTGCTTCTCAATTAGTGCATCTAACTCACCTAAGTCAGCAGCTTCACGTACTTTACGCAGCACATCAGCTACCTCTGCTTCAGTAGCTAGTTCGATAGCATTCTTACCTTTAGTAAATTCCAAAGGCTTGCTATCGCAGCATTCTGATTGGTTATGATCCCACAATGTATTTCTTGGAAGAAATATTTTACCAATGTTTCTTATTCAAGAGTTCGAACTTCGGATCAACCTCAAGAATATGGACTTCACCAATGTATCTTTGCTCTTCGTTTATACCCCTTGGGATATTAATTTTTCCATAGTTAATTAATGCAACAACACACTTCGAAATGCCTTTCATCTGGTCTTTAATAATCTCAAAATCGAGACGCTCGGCATCATCAAGCGAGGGAACGATACCCGTTTCCAGCCAAATAGTTTGATGCGTTCGGGGAGTTCCACCAGGGACATCCATTCCTGGCTTATTTAAGAAGTATGCTTTACATCCATATGACACCGCAGTAACCGACGTAGAGTGGTTTGTGAGCCTAAATTGCCGACTCCCAGTTTGCGTAATCGCTCGAGGCCCAAATTTATCATCCAGCATTCTTAGTATCTCGGTGTCATCCAAAATCTCACCTCGTAACCCCCTATTTCTGAACTCGAGGAAACGAGCTTTTAGCTTTTTGTCCGGCCCAAATACATTCTCAGAAACTACATATATCAAATCTTCTGGCCCTGTACATGAGTAGTGGCTGGTCTCGTTTCTGGATGAAGTTGGCTCGCGTCTGCACATATTTGTGACTTCGTTGTAGGGCGAACCGATGTCTGGATAATCAAGTGCAGATGCGAAGAGGGAAATCTTTTTAGTATCGAGCTGAGCACCTCTGGTATCAGTATTTGTCTCACTTCCTGTTTCAAATTTTTTGCTGCTTGCTAATTTTCCTTGTCCCGATTTCAAATTCTCCTCAACGAGGTTTAATTCTGCTTTTCGCTTTTCCGCAGCGAGCTTTAATTCTGCTTTTCGCTTTTCCTCAGCGAGCTTTAATTCTGCTTTTCGCTTTTCTTCAGCGAGCTTTAATTCTGCTTTCCGCTTTTCTTCAGCGAGCTTTAATTCTGCTTTCCGCTTTTCTTCAGCGAGCTTTAATTCTGCTTTCCGGCTTTCTTCAACGAGCTTTAATTCTGCCTGCTGTACCAAATAGCGGTCATAAAGCTCCTTAGTTGGCATTCCTAAACGCCTTGCATTTTTATATTCATCAACACTTAGAAATCCTGCATCACTAGCTGCTTGCTTATCAGCTATAGACTTTTCCAGAAGGTATGCGTCGTATTCGGACTTCGTATCAAAACCTTCGATTTTAGCCAAACGATATTCCTGGACGTTTCCAAAACCGGCCCCTTCAGCCGCGCTCTGTTCGGATGATTTATCAAGATGGTTGTTGACGCCAGCAGCAACTACAATTAGTAAAATTCCGCCATAAATAAACTTTTTCATGATTTTTTCCGCCCTTCAGCAAGCGCACCTTTAAGCATTCCAGTAGTGAAGCAAAACTCTTTGCAAAGAAGCTTTACTGTCTTCAATGCGTCTGCTCGTTCATTCTTTTTAGCTTCAATCATCTGCTGCTGAATCGTTTCCATTTCAGCTTTCAACTCGTCATAAGATTTCATCTCACACCTCCGTTGGTAATGTGTCAGTCTTATATTATAGATTTGTTAAAGGGATGAACAACACGTTTTTTCTACGCCTACTATAACGCAATGATTTTAAAGGGGAAGTATTTGTACATTGTCTCACTATGCCAGTCAGTAGCAACGTTGATTATTTCTTGTTTTATATCAATCACTTGCCATCACCTCATATCGCATGTGTAACAAGTGTGTAACTCGCCAACCAGACGGATTAAAGGTAACAATCCTTTATTTACTCGCAAGGATACTTCATAGATATTATTTTCCATACAAACTCTTGTGCAGGGAGCCTAATTGATGGTGATTTTGGAGTCTGTTGTATTTTAGTCATGACGAATCTTTTCATATTGTCGTGAGTAATATCATCAGGAACACACCAATTAGGCATCGAGCCGATATATGCTTCTATAGCTCCTTCACAAAAACCCTTAGCATATCTTGTCGCTTTAAGGCTGCATGCTGATTGCAGAAAAGAAGTTTCTAAATATATTGGGTTATCCTTTGTTAAAGCTATAGGCGATATGGTTAATACCAGTAGTGTTAAAATAACTCTAATTTTATTGTGTACCATGATGCTTCTTTATCTATCTAGTCATACAGCATTATCTTATGATAAGGTCACAGCAAATAAAAGGGTTAAGAAATGAAAAAAATTAAAGCTATTATTTATGGTGTTGGAACAATGAATTCGATCATCACCCGTATGTTGTTAGATAAGGGAGTTGAGATCATCGGTGCTATTTCTCGAAGTCCATCAAAAGCTGGTAAGGATCTGGGAGAATTGACCGGACTCGGACGTCGTTTAGGAGTTGCCGTAAGCAATGATCCATCTGAGGTGTTGAGCCTTAATGTTGATATCGCAGTTATTGCGGTCAACAGCTATATGTCGGATGCGCAAGAACAACTTCGTTTGTGTGCTGAGCACGGCGTAAACGCCGTAACACTATCTGAAGAAGCACTATACCCTTGGAATACATCATCAGAAATCACCAAGGAGCTGGATACCATTGCTAAACGCACTGGTGTCACTTTAACAGGTACCGGTCATCAGGACAGCTATTGGCTTAATATGGTAAGTATGCTGATGGGAACAACCCACAGAATAGATAACGTACTAGGGCAGGCGAGCTGGAATGTAGATGATTACGGACCAGAATTAGCTCGTGAGCAACAGGTTGGAACCACCATAGAGCAGTTTAATACTTGGCTGGAGTCTGCTTCGCGTCCACCTACCTTTGGTCGTAACGTATTAGACGCACTGGTTGCTGATACAGGGCTAACACCTGTGTCCATTACTACAACATCTCGCCCGGTATTGGCTACTGAACCTCTACCGGTAGCTGCTCTAGGAATCACAGTTCCAGTTGGCGATGTTTTAGGTTTTACCGATATTGATGAGATTAAAACTAGCGAGGGTCCAAGTTTTATATTTGAAATGACCGGTTGTGTATATCGACCTGAACAGGCTGATATGAACCATTGGAAAATATCAGGAGAGCCAGATGTTGAGCTCTCTAATGGTGCTGTCCCTACCGCTATGACCACCTGCACGCAGATAGTCAATAGAATTCCCGATGTAATTAATGCTCAGCCAGGTTTTGTCACTGTCGAGAAATTACCACAGCTACGTTATCGGGCATTTAGTTTGGAAACCTACTTGTCGCAATAAGATTGATAGATGCTATGAGGTAAATGTTAATTTAAAGTTAAAAAAAACCATAAACCATATTAGATATGGTTTATGGTTAAGATATTTTTTATGCTTTAGTTATAGCTCAAAGCGATCTGCTTGCATAACTTTCAGCCACGCAGCAACAAAATCACTCACAAAACGTTCATTGGCATTGTCATAGGCATAAGCCTCAGCAACAACTCTAAGTTCAGAGTTTGAACCAAAAATTAAGTCTACAGGTGTGGCTGTGTAAAGTGTCTTTTTGCTTGATCGATCTATACCTTCATATAAACCTTCTGTATCAGTTTTACGCCACTGAATCGACATATCCAGTAAGTTCACAAAAAAATCATTACTGAGTTTTCCGGGGTTAGCAGTTAAAATTCCATGTTTGGAGTCATCTGAGTTAGTAGCTAAACTCCTCATACCACCAATCAATACTGTCATTTCTGGGACTGTTAAGCCCAATTGATCTGCTTTATCGACCAGCATTTCAGTCGGAGATCGATAGCTTGTAGCTGCATTAAAGTAATTTCGAAACGCATCAGCCTTTGGTTCTAGTAACCCAAAGGTAGAAACATCTGTTTGCTCTTGTGTAGCATCGCCTCGTCCAGAAATAAATGGAACTGATATATCTAAACCAGACGCTTTTGCAGCACGCTCAATACCGACAGCTCCACCTAAAACAATCACATCAGCCAAAGATACCTTTTCAGCTCCAAAGTTAGCACGTATATTTTTCAGCTTAGTTAATACATTGTTTAGCTGTTCAGGATTATTGACAGCCCAATTTTTTTGTGGCTCCAAAGCAATTCGCGCACCGTTCGCTCCACCTCTCATATCACTGAGTCTAAAACTAGCTGCGGACGCCCAAGCTGTTTCTACTAGATGAGAATCGCTTAAGTTTGTTGCATAGAGCATCTCTTTAAGTTTACTGATGTCTTCTTCACTCAAAACTTTTACTGTATCACTGGATATAGGATCTTGCCAAATCAAACTATCATTTGGTACATCAGCACCCAAGTAACGTGCTCGTGGCCCCAAATCCCTGTGAGTAAGCTTATACCAAGCCTTAGCAAATGCTAGTTGATATTCTTCAGGGTTAGCCAAAAAACGCTCTGCAATTTTCTTATATTCAGGATCAAACTTTATAGCTAAATCTGCAGTTGTCATAACGGGTGGATTAAATTTACCCTCAATATGTGCATCAGGTACAGATTTATGCATGGTCTCATCGGTGGGGATCCATTGTATAGCCCCACCGGGACTCCGAGTTTGCTCCCAGTCATAACTTAATAGATTCTGAAGATATAGCGTAGTCCATTGTGTTGGTGCTTGTGTCCAAGCCCCCTCTAATCCACTAGTTACTGTGTCTTCAGAGTGCCCTTTACCACATTTATTTTTCCAGCCTAGACCCTGTTGCTCTGTGGGTGCAGCAGCGGGTTCTGGGCCCACACACTCACTAGGTTTATGAGCACCATGCATTTTTCCAAATGTATGACCTCCAGCAATTAAGGCAACTGTTTCTTCATCATTCATTGCCATGCGACCAAAAGTAACTCGAATATTTTTTGCTGAACCTATTGGATCAGGTTTACCCAATGGACCTTCTGGATTCACATAGATTAGACCCATATGTGTTGCCCCGAGTGGTCTTTGTAACTGACCATCTTTTTCATGGCGATCACTGGCTAGTATTTCAAGTTCAGGACCCCAATAAGCTAAGTCTGGCTCCCAGTCGTCAGCTCGACCACCAGCAAATCCATAGGTTTGAAAGCCCATATTCTCAAGCGCCACGTTGCCGGACAAGATTAACAGGTCAGCCCATGATAAATTTTCGCCATACTTTTGTTTTATTGGCCATAGCAGGCGACGCGCTTTATCGAGATTACCATTATCGGGCCAACTATTGAGCGGTTCAAATTGCATCTGACCGCCATCGGCTCCTCCTCGGCCATCAAGTGTTCGATAAGTGCCTGCAGCATGCCATGATAAGCGTATAAAAAATGGACCATAATTACCAAAATCAGCAGGCCACCAATCTTGAGGTTGGGTTAGCAGTGTATCAATATCTTCTTTAACCGCACTTAAATCGAGCTGCTTAAAAGCAGCCCCGTAATCAAAGTCATCACCGAGTGGGTTAGAGCGCGTATCGTGGTCACGCAATACACTTAAGTCGAGCTGATCAGGCCACCAAAAACTATTTTTTTTAGCTTTCCCCATTTTTATTTCATTGTTCGCTACAGGGCTTTTAATTTCCACTGGCTTTGTATTGTTATCCGCAGAGTCACAAGAAATCAGTGGAACAAAAAGTAATCCAGCCACCATATTTTTTACGATTTTTCTATATTTTTTCACTTTCACACTCCTAAAAAGCCTTTTTAAAAATTACATATTACAATTATGCGAATATACACCTAAAATTCTTGAATACAATAATTTTATTCGAGTTCGCTAATCCTATGAGAAAAATATAAAATACGAAATTATTTAATAAACATCACTAAATTTTATTCACTCAGGAAAAGAGCATCCAATGATTATTTGCAAAGACGCTGTAGTATCGTTTCAATATTCTCTCACTGATAAAGATGGCAATACTTTAGACGCATCACCAATTGATGAGCCTTTAACTTACATCCATGGTCAAAATGCAATTATCCCAGGCCTTGAGAGGGAACTAGAAGGAAAAAAAATAGACGATGTTCTAATAGTTAATGTTAAAGCAAAAGATGCATACGGTGAAAGACAGGAGCAAATGGTTCAAAAGATACCAAGATCGAACTTTCAAGGTCAGGAAATAAAGGTTGGTATGCGTTTTGAGGCAAAAACATCAACTGGTTCGCTATCGGTCGTTGTTAAAGAGCTTACCGATGAAGAGGTTACTGTGGATGGAAATCATGCCCTAGCTGGCAAAGACCTGACTTTCGACGTCAGAATTGTGGACGTCAGAGAATCTACTAAAAAAGAAATAAACGATTGTTGTACTGATAATGGCTGCACTGCTAAGCATTAATCTGCATAAGAGAATCGTGTTAAAGGATACAACAGATATTTCGATGGGATTGCGATGACGCTAAATTATCAACCAATTATATGCCATTTCTGTTTTGAGACCTTTGAAATCGATTTAGGGATTGAACCACAGTTTTGTGGTCACAATGTAGAAATATTTGATTGTGAAATTTGCTGCAATCCCAACAAAGTAGATACTGAATTTGATGAGGGTGAAATTATTTCACTAGTAGTAAGCGATGGAAATGAATAAAAATAGACTTCAGTCGCTAAATAGGTGAATTTTTTTCGTACAATAAATTAAATAGTGTCAAATAGATATTTAATAAGAACCAATGCTAGACCAGAGGTTGCAATAGCTAATAAGGGAATAAAAATCGGAGTTTTACCTTCTGTATTTTGATGTAAGCTACTTTCATTTTTATTTCTATACATGACTATAATTGCTACCACCAAAACACTTAACGCAATAGCAAGAAATATGTAAACACCTGTATCGAAGTAAGTCATTTAAATACCTATTATGTTGAACGCTATAAAGTTAGATAGTCAAAAAAAGCACCATCCCAAGTTAACGATTAATACAATTACGGTAAACAAAACACTCGTCGAGTGTAATTTTTTAAATAGACTCTCATCGCCAGAGTCCTTAGCTGCATTAGTCGCTGGAACTATAACGTAGCAAGTAGTCATAGCAACTGCTGTTATGAGTGATGCCATCAAAGGGGCCTTGTTGTTGACACCATAAAAATATATGAAGAGAAGAGAAATTATCGATAGAGTGATGATTGTAAGAAATAATTTTGGAAACACACTCCTTAAAAATGGTCCGGTATCTTTCATGTCAACTAACCTGAAGATAGTCGGGGCTACGATTGAAACTTGCATCATTATCATTCCAATAATGATGCCTGATAACAAAACAGGAACATGATTTAATGTTTGCATAATATTAAGATTCCGTTGACTTGTTTGATAAATAACTGCATGTTCTTAAAAAATTGTCTATTGTAAGTTTAGTTGAAAGAGTAGTTGATAGGTAGTAAAAGCATGAGAATAATCCAGCTTTTATGAATTTGATAAATATGAAAATTTAGACAATAAAATACAGTATTAATCTTAATATAAGATCCAGGAGGGACCTTGACTTGAAGTTAAATGATAGAGAATTTGAGGTTTATAGACAGGCTGTGGAAGAGGGAGATGCAGTGTCTTATTTTAATCTAGGGGCAATGTATGCCAGTCGAGGCTCTGATTTTTATCACGAATCAGTCATGTGGTATCGCGCTGCAGCTAATCATGGAAATACAGAGGCAAAACAGGTGTTAGATGCAATAAAAGAAAATAAAAAATCTCAAGCTCCGTGGTACAAAAAACTGCTATTGAGTTTAGATTTAAATAAGTATTTAAAATAGTTCTACACAATTATAGAAGCTTTAAAAGGAAAGTGAGCATTGAAATTTTTTTTAGGTTACCTTATTTATTTTATAATTTTAGGATCTTCAAGCGTTATGGCCATAGAGGAAGCAGCGTATACAAGTATTCTAAATGATGAAATTTTTGAAATTAGAAAATATGAGTCACATGTGCTTGCTGAAATAGAAATCGATGGAAGTTTTGAGGAAGCTGGAAGTAAAGCGTTTAGTAAATTATTTCGTTATATTTCTGGTGAAAATATACCCCAGAAAAAAATTAAAATGACAGCGCCTGTTTCTCAGTCATATAAAGGTGAAAATATGAATATGACTTCACCTATCAGCCAAGAGGAAAAAAATGGTAAATGGCTAGTTAGTTTCATGATGCCCTCTAGCTATTCTTTTGAGCAGCTCCCTAAACCAAAAGATTCTGATGTTCAGCTTCGCCAAGTTTCTAGTAGTTTTATCGCTTCCGTTAGGTATTCTGGATTCTGGAGTGAAAAAAAATATCTAGATTATTTAGATTTATTGAATAAATGGATCTCTGGCCGCCAACTAAGAGCGATCGGTACCCCTATATGGGCACGTTATGATGCTCCCTATGTGCCATGGTTTTTGAGAAGAAACGAGATATTAATACCCATTGACCAGCCCTAAAATTTTACATAATGTTTATGTAGTCAAGTTTCAGCAAAGAATTCCTTTATTTTCTAGCCTTTTTCTTTGATCATCTTACTCCATATAGTCGTGACTTGTTTGCGTTGAGTAGAGCATTGATTGGCCTCTATAAGGAGAGGTTCATTTTGCAGTTGCAGTCTGTGTCCTTGGGAGCGGTAATATATATATGCCTCTTTGAGATTTTTTGCATCATCGAATGAAAAGATACCGTTACTTTCTAGGCTATTAATAATTCGAATATTATCGCTCCAACGTGTCAAATCAATGAACTCATTCGCATATGACAGTACTTTTGTTTGTACTATGAATTCGATATCAATAATTCCTCCTTCATCATACTTAATATCAAACATTGGTAAATTTGTACTGGAACGCTCAATATTTGTTTTTAGTAATGGCTTCTTTGGAGTTCTTTTTTCAATTGTTAGTTGCTCTAACATCTTTTTTCGCATATTGAAAACATCATTAATAAGCTGATTTTGATCTCTATTTCTACATAAAACTTTTGATCTGATAGACTTAAATTTCCCAGTTAATACTGGCGTTCCAACGATTGGCCTAGCTCTAACTAGAGCTTGATGCTCCCATGTCCAAGCATTATTCAATTGGTATTTTTCAAATGCCTCTAGTGACGAGACTAGCATCCCTGAGCGCCCTGATGGCCTGAGGCGCACATCAACCTCATAAAGAACGCCAGATGCTAATCTAGTCGTTAGAATATGAATAATTTTTTGTCCTAATCGTATAAAATATGTTTCATTATCAATAGATTTATCGCCATCCGTTTGATCATTTCGATTAGCATCGTAAATAAATACTAAATCAAGATCAGAGTTATGCCCTAACTCTATGCTTCCAAGCTTGCCATATCCTATGATTAGAAATTCTGACTTCTTGCTAGTTCTTCCTGAAGGGTTGCCATATTTTTCTATCATTTCGTTCCATGCAATTTCTACTGTGTGAGTCAGTATTGCTTCTGCGATTGACGTTAGATAATCACTAACCTTTAATAAAGGCAGTATCCCCGTAACTTCACATGCGGCAACATGGAGACTATGTGAAAGCTTGAAGTAACGCAAAGCCTCCATTTGCCCCTCTTGGTCGTTAGAAGAAACTCTGAGTAATTGCTGCCTTAGTTCGTCTATTAGTTGTTCTTTATTAGGTAGAGTATATAGCGTCCTATGATCGAGAAGCTCATCTAATAAGGCGGGATTTCTAGATAATTGTTCGGAGATCCATGGGCTAGCAGAGCAAAGCTGTAAGGTGACATTGAGTACACTTGGATTCTCTTTTAGTAAAACTAAATAGGCGCTTCTGCGAGCTATAGATTCTATAAGTTTCAGGACCCTGGCAAGTGTTGGCATCTCGTTTTCGTAATTAGCACAAGCGAAAATTAAGTCTGGCATCAATGAATCGAGACGATTTTTTGCATCTTTTGACATAAAAAGAATCGACCGATCCTGTTTAAGGGCTTGAATCAAGATAAGCGCATCTTTTGGCTTTTTATAGCCTAAGCAGCTGAGCTTTTCTGTTACATCCTCATCAATTTCGCATTGCCATATATCATCAGCTTGCATAAGCTCATTTTTGCCATCATTTTTATCAGAGTCTGGCTCGTTAGCAACAACTGACCTAAATATTAGCTGCACGTCGGAACGATGTTTATCAAGCACCAGCATGAATTCATCCCAGTTGATGAAACCCATGAGGTACGCTAACCTAAGTTGTTCCTCTTTTGTATTTGGAAGCATGTGAGTCTGAAGATCTTGCATACCCTGTAGAATATGCTCTATATCCCTCAAGAATTTATAACTTTTCTGTAGTTTTTTTACCTCTGATTTAGGTAGCAATAACTCTTTTTCTATAAGAGTTAAAATATCTTTCAGCGCTTGAGACTGAAAACGTACGTCTCTGCCACCATAAATAATTTGGAAAGCCTGAGCTATAAATTCTATTTCACGAATACCTCCAAACCCAATCTTTATATTTTTTGATATATCCTTTCTTTGTGTTTCTCTATTAATAAGAATTTTCATTTTACGTAAGGATTCTAGAGTGCTGAAATCAACATATTTTCTGAAGGTGAACGGCCGCAATAATTTCATCAATTCGGCTCCATCACTCGTTCCTCCAGCTATCACCCTAGCTTTAATCATAGCGTAACGCTCCCAGTCACGCCCTTGAGTCTGATAATACTCCTCTATTGCAGCAAAACTAAGAATAAGATTACCGCTTTGACCATACGGCCTTAAGCGCATATCTACTCGAAATACGAAACCATCATCAGTTTTTGCATCTAGTGATTTGATGAGCCTTTGACTTAGACGCACAAAAAATTCTTCATTGCTTAGGCTGCATTGACTTCCGTTAGTTTTACCTCGCTCTGGATATGCAAATATTAGATCAATATCTGAGGAAATATTTAATTCCCAGCCACCTAGTTTTCCCATTCCAAGTACAACCATTTTTTGTGGTTTGCCATTTAAGTCACAAGGGGTTCCTGAAATTTGACAGGCACTACGATAAAGAAAATCTAACGCATGTCTTATAGATATTTCTGCTAGAGAGGTCATATCGAAAGTAGTTTCCTCTAAATCTGACTCCCTATTAAAATCACGCCAAATAATTCGAGTAATCTCGCGATTTCTAAATCGTCGCAACACTCTAAATAAATCATTTTCATTAACAGCATCCTTCAGAGCCCTTGTTAAGCGTTCATTCATTTCATCCTTCTTATAAGATCTATATAGCTCACCAGAACTAACTAACCGCCTGAATTCTTCTGGATTTTTGCTACACCACATGGCAATGAAATGACTACAGCTCCAGCATTTTTTTAGATGAGATAAGAAAATATTTTTAACTTCAATAAGCGAAAATAACCACTGTGATTGCTCTATAGTAGTTGTCTCTTCGAAATGCCTTAACCTTAACGACCATTCGTTTTCTAAAATTTTAGGTATATTTTCGTCGTTCATTTTCGCCAAATTATTTTACACGGGCTGCCATTAAAATAAGAGTTATTATAAATAGAGCTATATCTAAAACATTTATATACTAAACTAGCGACCACATATATACTGTATATTTATACAGTTATGGAGCGATTGATAAACAATGAAATATTTACCCAGTTCAGGTTATTTCTCTAAAAGATGCTTGGACTTATATTTAACTAAACTATCAGCAGGATTTCCTAGTCCAGCAGATGACTATGTAGAGTCAAAATTAGATCTTAATGAGCATCTTATAAACCAGCCTTCTGCTACATTTTTTGCTAAAGCTGAGGGGGATTCTATGATAGATAGAGGTATCTTTAATGGAGATTTATTAGTTGTGGATAGATCTATAGAGGCTAAACACGGACATATTGTAGTTGCTGCGTTCGATGGAGGACTAACTTGTAAAATCTTAGATAAAAAAAGAAGACGCTTAATACCTGCTAATAAAAATTACCAACCGATAACTATCTTAGAAAACTCCGATTTTTCAATTGAAGGTATTGTTATTCATTCGATTAGAAGTCATAAATGCTAGCACTAATTGATTGTAATAGTTTTTATGCTAGTTGTGAGCAGGTGTTCAGGCCCGATCTGAGAGGAAAGCCTATCGTTGTTCTATCAAATAATGATGGGTGTATTATTGCTAGAAATAGAGAGGTTAAAGCGCTAGGGATACCAGGCTTGGAGCCTTATTTTAAGTTGGAGCCATTGTTAGAAAAATATAATGTACATGTTTTTTCTAGTAATTATGAACTATATGCCGATTTATCCAGCAGAGTGATGGACGTAGCATCAAGTTTTTCTCCTGATGTAGAAATTTATTCGATAGATGAGTTATTTTTATCTTTAGATGGTATGGAATGTGATTTAAATCAATATGCTAAAAAAATAAGAAAAACTATATGGCGTCATGTGAGAGTTCCAGTATCCGTAGGTGTTGCCCCTACGAAAACCCTTTCTAAGATTGCCAACCATGCTGCTAAACAGTACTTGGGGTTAAAAGGAGTTTGTGTTTTAGATAACCCAAAAAAGTGGAAATCAATACTTAAAAAAACCCCTATTAGTGATGTGTGGGGAGTAGGGCAGCGGCTCACTGAGAGACTTACAGAATGTGGCGTTATAACTGCTAGCGATCTAGCACGACAATCCCCTAAGAATATGCGAGGGATTTTTAATATCAACGTAGAGAAAACAATAAGAGAGCTTAATGGAGAAGTTTGTATGCCAATAGAGGACGAGGCTGAACCCAGAAAGCAGATATTTTCTACAAGAACTTTTGGTCATCGAATCTACGACTTAAGTGAACTACAGCAATCAATCAGCACCTATACAACAAGAGCCTGTGAAAAACTTAGAAAACAGGAAAGCTTGGTGAACGTAGCAACCGTTTTTATCCAAACTAGTCGTTTTGATGATTTGAGATACTTGAGGTCTAAAATAGTTCGTATGCCCTATGCAACTAACGATACAGGGCTAATTGTTAATCAGCTAAATAGGAAAGTGAAAGATTTATTCATCAAAGGCTTACCTTACTATAAAGCTGGAGTTGGATTTATCGATCTATCAAATCAATATAATCAGCAAATGAGTTTATTTGACAACCATCAGCCCTCAAGAAGAACTCGACTTATGGAGGTAGTAGATAGCATAAATAGTAAAAAATATGGATCCATACAGCTGGCAAGCAACGGAATTAATCAAGACTGGAAAATGCGAAGACTCAAGAGGTCGCCCTCATACACAACTAAGTGGAATGAAATACCAACGACTAAATAATCATTGTTTCCGATAAAAAAACAGAAATTTTTTTGGAGTATTTTTGCCTCGATAAATATATTTGACGTAAGTATTTTGAATAGAAAATCATAATAATTAATATTTGACTGGCATTGAGCATGGGCTTTGATAAGATG
>Ga0222719_10002584_pt1 | contig 16451 bp, 23 predicted proteins | sample C33_34DmetaG_FD_165039 | JGI IMG/M metagenome (GOLD analysis project Ga0222719, IMG submission 165039) | Estuarine water microbial communities from San Francisco Bay, California, United States - C33_34D | ecosystem: Environmental > Aquatic > Marine > Unclassified | place: USA: California... | reverse complement strand
TAATCATCAGCTGTATAGGAAAATGTTTTTCCACAACACTTAATCTCATAATTCTGCTGTTGCCAGGATGAAATACAACACGATTATCTTCTACTCCACATCCAATTGGTACCCTATAACTGGTCAACCCTTGTATAGCAAATTCATAAAATTTGGTTATGTTGTAAAAACGTGTTTTTTCTTCAACCTGTGTTTCCATTACAAATTCAGGGTTATAATGATATTTTCTCGGAAACCTTTCTTGGTTTAAAATAAATCCCCAAAAATAATTGTGGAAAATTACATCTGGCGTTGTAAAATTTCCTGCACCAGCCAATGTATAAATGTCTTTGCAGGTCACATCGTACAACATGGTTTTGATGCCATGGTCTCTTAAACATTTTTGAACTACACTGGCAATCAGCTCGCTGTCATCATGCTCTGTGTCGTTCCATACAACTCCAATTGGATAACCATTAAGTCTGTTAATTCCAGGTCTTTCGAATATGTACATGGTTTTTTACACTGTGTAAGATTACTGCAATCAAACTTGCAACTGCAATAGCCAATAAACTTGCACTTATTGGCCTTTCAATAAAAATCATCCAATCCCCGCTGCTTATTGTTAACGCTCGTCTTAGATGTTCTTCCATTGCGGCACCCACTATGAATCCCATCATAAGTGGAGCAGGTTCGCACTCCCATTTTTTAAATAGATAACCTAAAACTGCAAATGGTATTGTAAGAAGTACGTGTATGACATTACTGGTTACAACATAAACGCCCAGGCAGGCAAAAACCAAGATCAAAGGGTATAACACATTGTAATTAATATTTAAAAGTCGGACCCATATACCAATCAATGGAAGGTTAAGCACCAGCAACAGCAAATTGCCTATCCACATACTGGCGATCAATCCCCAAAATACTTCAGGATTGCTGCTCACTATCTGCGGCCCTGGCACTACATTGTGAATCAAAAGTGCGGCAATCATCAACGCCATGATGGGAGTTGTAGGAATACCCAATACCAACATTGGAATAAAACTGGTTTGACTGCCTGCATTGTTTGCAGCTTCTGGAGATGCTACTCCTTCTATTGCACCATGTCCAAATTCTTCTTGATGTTTTTTATTTGTGCGTTTTTCAAATGCATAAGCAGCAAAGCTAGCTATAATACCTCCACTGCCAGGCAACAATCCTAGTAAACTACCTATCACAGTACCCTTGGCAGTTGCAGGTGCGGCTCTTTTGAATTCGTCTGAAGCAAGTGATAGTTTTGGTTTTTGATTGCTGAGACTTTGTCTTTGCTCAGGATTTTCAAGGTTGTACATTATTTCTGCAAATCCAAAAAGTCCCATGGCAATTACCACAAAAGGAATACCGTCAAACAACTCAGGTAAAGATAAATCAAATCTAGTAACACCAGTCGTAACATCAGTGCCGATCAAACCCAGCAATACCCCAAATATTACCATAGCAAGACTTTTAAAAAAACTTCCTGTGCTGAGTGCTACAGCAAGCAATAGTCCTAAAAACATTAAACTAAAGTAATCAGGAGGACCAAATGCAAACGCAACTTCAGCAAGAACTGGTGCTCCAATGGCTATAAAAAGTGTGGCCACGGTGCCAGCAAAAAAACTACTCAATGCCGCTGTAACCAATGCAGTACCTGCTCTACCACGCTTGGTCATTTGATAACCATCTACCACTGTAACAACAGCACTGCTTTCTCCAGGAATATTTGCTAGTATTGCACTTGTACTTCCGCCGTATTGACAACCGTAGTATATGCCAGCCAGCATAATAATAGCACTGCTTGGATCACTGAAACTGTAGGTCAATGGCAACAGCATGGTTATTGCAGCCAATGGCCCTATTCCTGGCAGTACACCAACCGCCGTGCCAACAAACACGCCTGTAAAACAGTATAAGATATTTTCAAAGCTGAGTGCAGTGCCGAAGCCAAGTAGAAGGTTACTGAATAGTTCCATTTATATTCTTGGCCACATTGGTAGATATACATTCAAGTATTTCATCATACTGTAACCTATTGCAATTAAAACAATACCAGTTCCCAATGTAAGTCCTAAATGTCTTCCTTCTTTTGACAATGCTGTGAGAAGTACCACAAGGAATGAAGTAATTGCAAACCCTAAAGTTTCAAGATTTATAGCAAAAACAAAAATAGCTCCCAATGGCACACCAATACTAAAAACGTCCCAGTTGAATTTTGCTGATGTCTGGTCTCTGTCAAAAAACCAAATCAACATGCTAACTGCGAGCAAACTTACACTGGTTAAAATAGGAAAATAGGCAGGGCCCATTTTACTGGCACTGCCTATGCTATATTGAAAACTGTAAATAAAAAAATAAACTGCAATAGCGGCAAAAAGACCGGCTACTGTTTTGTTACGAGTCATCTTCATGCAGATACTTATCAGCGGAGCGAATACCTGCAATAACTTCTTCAATTTCGTCTGCTACAGCATATAACTTGTTACGCACACACACTGCCTTTTCCAGTGAAATATGGTCGCTGAGTGTCCATTCCACTTTGCGTTCTGCATCCGAACGCAACTGTTCACAGTAGTCTTCTAACACCTGTAAATTATACATCTATTTCTCCTCAAAAGTAGATTTACGTAAATCTCGAACCAAACAAACAAATCCCATTCCCCATGCAGCAAACGCAAACATTGTAATCATCATGTCGAATCCGAAAAAAATTTGCACTGATGCTAGCACAACTGCAACAAACCAAAACACAGGAGCCATTATACATACTCCCCTTTGTCGATCACAGTTAACACACACTCACGAACAGCAGTGTCGTCGGCCTCGCCAAAGTCATCGCTGTTGGCCAACAGTCTCAGCTTGCAAAACGCAAAATCGTATGCACCAGCAGTTGTGAAATCTCCGTCTTTTAACATTTGAATTGCTGTATTGGCAATTCGACGAACCAGTCGATCTCCCTCAGGAGTAAACATTGCAAAACCTTTCATTGTTACACAGCCTCCTTCATCATTTGAATTGCCAACTCATATTCGGCACGATTATCGTCGTCAACTAATTCAACACGATCATCGTAGTCAAGTGTTGTTTCAAAGGGAACATAACCAATGTCGCCTTCCCTGCCAAAATCTTCTTGCACACTATCTTTCTCAATATTGATGGTGTAACCTAAAAAGATGTAACGTCCTTCTGCATCACAAACTTCACCTTTGGCAGTTACCTTGCCTTCGATGTAGGCTTCTTTGTTACCGCGAAAATCATAAGCACGAATACGATCGCCAACGTTGGCAAGATTTTGATATTTCAACATAGTCTACTCCTTTCCTTAACTCACATTATTAGTATAAGGTCTCAGGCTAGAATGGTCAACCTTTTTTTTAAAAAGACAAAGGAAAAAATAGTATTTTTTACGAAAGTATAGTATAATTTGTGCATTGCACTAAATAGCAATGTTGTCAAAAAGACATTCGTCCAAAAGACACACTCAACCATTTTTAAAAGTTCAAAAGACCAAGGAGAAAACATGGAACAGGTATTGAATACTTACTATTGCTCATTTTGTGAGAAGGTATCCGCCGCATGGAGCGGTTTTGTAAATTTCTGGATTAACGTAGGTACTGCTCGTGCCGCGGCAGATCTAGCCCGCATGGGATACTACAAAGAAGCAGACAATTTGCTCCGCAAGGAGTTCTTGAAGTGAAATTGAAAGCATTTTACAATTTCATAGAAGGACTAAAACTAGGTATAAAGTTTCAAAGCGATTTTAAAACAGCTCAAATGCTACAGGCCGAATACCCGCACGAAACACTTGGGTATATTTTTCACAATGTGGTACGCAAAGATGCTAAAGTATCTTAAGAAGTGCTGGCAAGAAAACTGTCGTAAGGCTCGCAAAGTAAATCACAAAATTAGTCGTAAACAACGTCAAATTGAAGAATGGCTGAGCAATAGCCACAGCATTGAAGAAATTGAACGCAAACAGCGTATGTTGACTCGTGCCGGAGAAGATATGACCAAGTTGGATCAACTAATTCACCGCGGACGCATCTGGGAATAATGCATTGAAATATCTTACATTGTCGGGGATGATATTGCTCAGCAGTTTTTTTGATGCACAAGCAAAATATCGCAGTACACTAGATGCGGTTAATCAAAGGATAAAGGAAGATGTGGCCATATACACAAGAAGAATATGATCTCTGGTTTGGTAAACAAACAAGGTAAAATTTTTTACTGATCACAACACTGGTTTAAATATGTCTGCATGAAATATTTAAATGATGATATCAACGGTAATATTCCTTTACCGTCATTGTGGGAAATCAATTCAGTGTTTAAACAAGAAACACTGGATTGGCTGGACACATTTTTTGAACACGGATACCATTGGCATATGGACCGACGGTTAGCAAGAATGAGTTATCCGGTTGGCAATGACGAAGATCCTTTTGTAGACCTTGGAATTGAAATGGCACAATTGTGCAAACAGACCACCGGGCTTGACGTTGAATATCGCAAAGCAAAACTATTTTTAGACCTACCAGGTAGCGAAGTGCCCAGGCATAGAGATGCAACTGACATAACAATAATGAGTCAGGTTTATTTGAAAAAAAGTAATCATCCTATTCCAGGCACAACTTTTTTAGAGCCTGTTAACTACACAGTAAAATATCAACCTAACTGCGGATACTTTAATCTCAACCAAGATCTAAAAATGCACCAAAGTGGTTTTTTAATAAATGGTTACCGTACCAGTATCGGTTTCCAGTTTGTGTAATTATTTTCCCAAGTAAATCCAAATACCGCGTTTGACTATATTAGGATCAATAGCTAAATCAAACCCCCAATGATGTCTTGGTTCGCTGTTTTTAACCACTATGGCCGTATTTTCTTTGAACTCATATCGTTGTTTGTTATACCTGCCGGCTCCCCAAAGATAGTCCTCAGGATCGTCTAAACTATCTGTTAAACACACCATTCCATTCATTGGATGATCTTCTAAACTAATGTGAATAACACCAGCAATAGCAGGATGGCTCCTGTGAATGCTAAAACTATTTTCAGAAGGAAGCTCTATGCCAATAAAAGCCTGTTGCACATAAGTGTGCTCAGTGAAAGGTTGTACCTGATCTAAAAAACTTTGAAAAGTGTTTATCAACCAAGCAGTATGCTCGGTGGTGGTAAACAATCGGTTGGGGTATTCTTGAATAAAATTTAAATTACTTTGTGCTATTTCTTCTTTTAAATTTTTCATTATTTGTGTATCTAGCACATTATCATAAACTTTTACAGGCAGTGACATACTGGTTCCTTGTGGTTGTTTAATAATTAGCATAAGTAACAGTGTATGAGAGATTTTATTGATTTACTAGAAGCAGTTAACACAAAAGTGGTTGACTACTTGAAGACACAAGGTTACGAAGACATAAACACCAAAGGCAACAATGTAGGTGTGTTGGTTCAAATTCCTGATGGTTCCGCAAAAACACAATTTAGAGTGGACAATTTAAACAAGATACTTGGATTGTTACAGCGTGATATGCCTGACATGAATCCTAAACTCATGAAAGACAACCCCAGCTTGAGCAGTGTAGGCTACATAGCATTCGATAACGATCCTACAAAAATTATAGTCAAAGACAAGGGTGTCCAAGGCGAAAAAAGTGCTGGGATTGCAAACGAACTAGAACTTGCTGGCTTAATACAAAGCGTAATAGAAAAGTACGGCAGTGCCGATGTTACATTCAAAGACCAGCGTGGCAAAACACTAAACATTGATGCTGTAACCCAAGTTGTTGCTAGCGGTAAAGATGTAGCCGGTGGTAAGAAAGCAGATGTGGTACTTGTAAGTGCAACATCAAAACTACCTGTGAGCATTAAAAAAGTCAACGCAGATACATGGGAAAGTGCAGATAGTGCATTTGGGGAAAAAGCAAGACAAGTTATTGATCGTTTGGTTGATCGCGGAACAATTGACCTAATAGAACTGCCCAGTGGTAGCTATAAACTCAGCCGTGAGGTTGTAATCGAACCCACAGCAGAAGAAGCCATGCGAGCTATATTTGGTACTGATATCAACCCACAAGGCGGAATTGTAATACAAAGTTTTGAACCAAAACACTTTGTTCAACAAGGCAACAATGTTGTGATTGAATGTCACGCCGTAATCCGTGACATTGAAGATATACCAGACAGTCATGCCATGTACTGGTTGCTGAGAAACAACGAAGGCAGACTAAGTCGTAGTTTAGGTATCAGAGGAATACGGCCACTTGCAGTGGTAATGACTCGTGCATTTGGCAAGCGTGGCACCAAAGATATTGTTGTTGTAGATCAGGCAGGAAACGTGATTAAAGAAAGTCATGACCCTGTTGGGCGAGCACTTCGATAAACTCTTGTGCAACAGCACCATAGTTGTTGCCGCGTTGTGAATCAAGAACTTTTGTGCTACGCATCCATTCAGCAAAATTTGTTTCTTGATTTTTATCGTCTAACATCATAAAATTTAAAACAGTTTGTATTTCTCTTTGATACCCAATCGGTCTTTTGCTGTCTGTGTCAACAAGTTTTTTATACACAATGTCTTTTACTTGTTCAGGCAGGCAACGTACACTTTGATGTTCTGGCATGTGTACAAGATTAAAAAAGAAAGGCAAATAAAACTCAGTGAGTGATTCAAAAATTTCATCAAGATAATAAACGTTGGCATTACTAACAGTTATACACAACGCCACGCTGAAATTGTTTTTTTGATGTTGTAATTTCCCCCATTTAAGAATATTGTCATTGACATTTTGCCAGGTTGTTCCATATCGTATATACTCAAACAAAGGACCAGTTGCATCGATGCTTAAATCAATATCTACTTGCTGGAACTGTGTTAAAATTTTGTAATAATCTTCCCGCCAAATAGTGCTATTGGTATTGATATGTACGGTTTGATTTTTACTGTATCCTTGTTCAGCACTCCATGCTAAAATTTCCCATAAACGATCCAACAACATTGGCTCTGCACCAAAAATATCAATATGCACTGCTTGTTTGATCATGGTTTTGAGATCGCCCCACAGTTGGTGATTATCCCGATCATAACTTTGTTGAATACTTGCCCAGCGTTTTTTATAATCACTGTAGATAATGTTCGGGTCTTCGTAAACAGCATAGTAATCATTCAACCATTTGCTGCTTACTTCTGGCCAGCACATTGTACAAGCAAGATTGCAGGTATTACCCAGTTTTAGATCCAACAACAAAGGTGTATCGCTGGGCGGGAGGTAAGGAAACTGAGTAAGTGCCGCTAGTCGTCTGCTGTTTCTACCAGCACGTTCTTCTTGCCAACACGCTTCACAGTTAGGATGTTCTATTCCTTTTGCAAGTGAATCAAGAATTTCGTGCCTTGTTGGACTATTCCAGGCATCATCTAGTGTATGAGTATGCCAGTATATCCACTCATTAGAGTCGTCTTGTAGATAGCTTCGGCTGTGACAACACAACAGAGCCCGACCAGTGTTGTGTAATGCTAAGCCTTGCTCTGCCCACGGACAACTTAACCTAGCCAATCAGCAAACTCTTTTTTAAATTTGACTGCGTCACTGTAGTGTTCAAAACAAAACGTATGTTCGTAGACATCAGTGTATTCTATTTCCGCCCATTGCTGTCGTTGCAGATTTTGTATGCACCAATTCCTGCATTCTATGTCTTTGTCGCTATGAACCGCAACAGGAGTACCTGGCTTCCATCTTAGTTTATATTCAAATATTTCTTGTGGTTTCAATTGTTGCTTGTGCATTGTTTTACTCTTTGGTAATAGTGTTCCAAATGTGTTCTGCATCAGGAAATGTTTGCATTTCATCTAGTTCATCGTCGATACTTTGTAAAAACATATCATTGCTGTAAACAGCATTTTGTTTCCATTTTTCAAAAGGAGAATTTTGATACACAACATAGTGACTCCAAAACTCATCTGTGTCTATGGTGGTTTTGGGTTCCCATTTCCGTGTAACAGGATTAAACCAAAGTGGTTGACTGTTGCTCATAAAGCACCTCTAATGATATTTAACGAGGACAACTCTTCTTGGCTACAATTTTTAGATCCACTGTGTCTAATTGTTTAGTATCAATCCCCAACAAATGAACTTTTAATCGATTGTTAAAAATTGAATCAGTGTAAATCTTAACATTAGAAATGCCAGCTTCTAAAAAGTTTTGATTGCCGTCACTTGAAAGACTTGGCACATGGAAACAACTTTTGCCAACAATTTGTTTTTGTTGATTGTACAATGTTGCAAGTAAACGTGGTTGTTTGTACAGTGTGTTTTTGACAGCCAATTGTCCGCGACTGGAATCAAATTTATAAGATTCTTGTTTGCAAAATACACAGTTGACTTGGGTAAAAGTCATGCCAGCACTGAGATCATTTGCTTTACGTTGAGCTACAGCATCTACAGTATCAGTCAAAGCATCTAGATACGCTTGGCTCCATTTAACAGTATAGTCTATACTAAGCACAGTATTTCTATCTATAACTTCGTAGGCTACATTTTGAATAGCAATATCAAAACTGCGTGTTGGATAATCATTTAAAACATTTAACAACACTGCATCACCCGCTGACGTTTGTTTATTCACACTGGCAATACTAACACTAGCACGTTGTCCGGCTAGTTGGCTTTTGTCTTTGCTGTTTACTGCTATACGATTTGCTATATCACTGCCGCGTACCAGAACATCCAATACCAACTTTACTCCATTGGCTGTGGTTTGCCTATCTATGGTAGCAAAGTCTTCAATATAACCACTGTTGTAGGCAAGCACACTGTGTCGGAGAAGTTCGCGATTGCTTGTTTCCGCTTCACTGAGTACTAAACTGCCTACTGCCTGGTCAACAGCCAAAGCAAATGCTGAGTTTCTTGCTTGTTCTTCTGTGGCACCAACGCCTTGTACCCTGACTTGATACAACTTGGATTTTTCATTTTCTACGTTTGCAATATACATCCATCGGCCAACTCCGATTACAATATTTGCCCACTCAGTTACAGCAAAAGCCAAGGTTGAGTTTAAACTCAACCCTAGCAACAACAAAGCAAATGCCTTACGCATCAACGAGCTCCTAACATTTTACCACGGATTTCATTTGCAGTGCCTTGAGTTTTTTCGCTCCATTCGTACACTGCAATGTAGTATGCAAGACCGTTGGTGCCAGTGCGTTCATAAGCATCGATCTTGCGTAAGCCACGCAATTTACCTGACACCTTCACAGATGAATAGGTATTGATCAATGTGTTTTCTACACGTTCGGCAATTCGGCGACTGGTATTGTCTTCGCTTGCACTAGGTGCTTGTTCGACTTCTGCTTCTAGTTCAGCCATGGTGTATTCTACTTCATCGCCTTCCATGCGATTAACACTATTGTCTCGAGCTTTGTCAATTGCTCGGGTAACTATCTTTACACTTTTGTTACTTTCAACAACTTCATCATAGAGAAACTTGACCAAACGTTCTTTTGCATCAACTTCAGCAACTGTTTCTTCGTTGCCTTTCCACGCTGGTGCAATACCATAAATTTCAATACGGTCCAAATCACCTAACAATGTGTAGAAGATTTTAATACCTTCTTTGTTTACAATACCAACACGAGTATCTTTTACAGCAACCTTGTTTGAATCAGGTTGTTTGATAACAGTGCTGTTATCCACAAACGGGTTCACGCTGGAACAACCAGCAAGCACAGTGCTAGCAAGAGCAACGGCTAAGATTGACTTATTCATAATTACAACTCCTTATTAAACTACAATTAACATACTAGCAGGAACTTTATAGGTTGTGCGACCAAACGGTGTTGCACCTGCTTGTACAACTTCAACAGTTTTACGATTTACTTTGGTAACAACACCGCGTATCATATTGCCGTTGCGTGTTTTAAATTCTACATCACAACCTTTAACAATACTGCGAATGTTATTACGACTGAGGCGGGCTTCTTTTGCACGAATTGCTTCATAGATAGGACGCAACTCGTCAAAGTTTTCAAGTGCGTTGATTGCAACAACTGCGGCTTTTACACGTGGGTTCATTGTCTAGTCTCCCTTATCACTTTATATTATTATAATAAGGGAGACTGACATGAATGTCAACCTTTTATTTTAAAAGATTAGATAGAAATTGACTTTAGTGCCAATCTATAGTTACTGATTGCATTACGCACTGTTGAATACTGTGCTTCAGCTAAAGCGTCAACGAAAGTTTTTGCTTTTTTATCATTGATGTAACCATTTACAGTTTTAGTGGTTTCTTCCATCTGATCAACAACAGTATCAATTGTTGATTCAGCAGTCTTTACAAAATCTTCAGTTTGTTGAACAATTGTGTCTTTTACTTTACTATAATCAAACATCGTGGTCTCCTTGTATGTTTAAGTTGTAAGTATATATGATTATTTTGTGCATTGCAACATTTTATATGTCTTTTTGCTCCAAAAAGAGTAAAAAACTAGCCCAATAGTACAGATTGATTACTCATTGTGTTGTACCAACCAATACTAGCCAAATTCTTGGCCTTGGCTTCGCACATAACATCAAAGTCATCAGTAAACGTCCAAGCCCATTCATTTACAGCCGAATTATGAAAGAAATCGCTGTGTGCTCTTAGTTTTGCTTTTTTGTAGCCTGCTTCAAGTAGTTGGCTCATGTCCGGTCTTAGTGTGCTAGTGTGTCCTGCCATATAATCTTCGCGACTGACACTGTAATGACACACAGGACGCTCACCACGCCAACTATCGATAACACGCTGTACACGATCGTCTCTAACATCAATATACTCTCCTTCACGCACCCAATGATGATGGATGTCTAGGACGAGTGCCAAATCTTTAGCCAATTCGAGGCTGGCATCCAATCCCCATCCGCATTCATCGTTTTCGATTGTGATGCAGTTTCGTGCTTCGGGGCTGAGTCGCTTGAGAGTTTCTTTGATCCCTTCTGGACCTCTTCGACCCGATATGTGTACGTTGATTTTAAAGTCCTGGAAGGATTTACCGTAACCCATCCACCTGGCCATATCGGCATGGTATTCAAACTCCTCTATACTTCTATTTACAATATCTTCGCTGTCGCTTGCAAGCACACAAAACTGGCCAGGGTGAAAACTAAGCCGTACATCATAAGCTCTCGCCATCTCTCCAACTTCACCGTAACCACGCTCGCAATACTCACGGACATCAGGCTTATGCCAAAAATAAGACCAATCGGGCTGAGTATACATAGGAAGTTGATTACTGCCAATCCTAACCATTCGTAGTTCACGGGGTAATTCTCCTACAAATTTTACAAGATTTTTACACGCTTGAATATTGTGTACCATAATATCCCACAAGCGTTGCTCAGCATCCTCTCGTGTTTGACGATTAAGCCATGCCACTGTGGTACACTTTTCAGTGAGAGGACGTTGAATTTCTTCTAGAATTTTTTTCTTTTGTGTTTGATCAGGGTGCATGTACTTGCATGCAAAACCTACTCGACCGACCATGGTATGTCCTATTAGTTTACGTCAAGTAGTAAGCTTAACACATTTTCATATGTGTCGCAAGTAAAATTTTCAAGTTCTTCAAGACTTTCGTCTATGTTGCTAGTGGTATCAATTGCCACGTACTGTGTGTCGGGGAAACTTATGACACAATTTTTTAGTTCACGAATATACCCTTTTTCGTTCCTGTCATGCATTTTATCGCCAGTTAGTTCTTGTGTAACCTTGAATTGATGCAACAAAACTATGTCATGAAAACCACTTACAAGCATCATACAGCATAACTGATTCTGTCTAGGGTACATTTCTAAAAAGTCATGCTCAAACAATTTGACACCAGCAGGTCTGTTTAAACTACTGAATTGATTTTGTGGAACATAAAAGTTTGTGTTTAGATGCCTGCTGCTACTAATAAACTGTCTGCTTTGGTGTAGATCTAAACTTACAACATTGTCAGTGAACCATTCTCTATAGGTTTCTATTCCGCCCCACAAAGGTCCAACTTCACGCATGCTATTAACATCATAACTATTTCGATTAACACTATGATCATCTAACACCCACGAATAACGGCCGATCACTTAGAATCCTTTCCAACGGAATGTTCCTAAACAGATCCAACCAGTTACACTTTCATTGGTAGGATTACTGTTAAACATTATGTCTCCTTTGGCACCGCTCCAATTGGGTACTGTTTCACTGAATCCAATTTGTCTATTTGCTAGTTTTAACTTGTCAACTTCAACAGTGCCATCTTGTCTAATTGTAAGTTGTGCTCTGTTGTTTGTACCCAAAGATAAATCTTGACTTCTACTGGTACCAACAAAACCTGTATTCTGTTGTTTTTTGCCAATGCTGATTGCTACTTCTTCGTCCCAAATACTTAAACTGCTATCAGGACTATCAGTGTTTATGCCTACTCGATTGTCTTTAATATGCATTACACCCACGGTGGCATTGCCATTTACTTTTAATGCATTCAATGGGCCTATATTATTGATTGAACTATTGAGTACACCATTGGTTACCAGTGGCTCGTTGTTTAAAAGTGCATCCTTTATGTTGACCCCATGTTTGGCAATGCTTTCTGTAACTTTTTCTGCAATTTGGTTTTGCCAGGTTTGTTCTAGGTTTTGTTTAATGTCAAGACCGATTACATCAACAAGACTTTGTTTAGCTGGTCCGTTGATGTCTATTTTGTCGAGAACAGTAAGGTTGTTAACACTGGCAGAATCGGCTGTAATTGTATTCATGACTTCGATGTTTTTACTCACAAAGTCATGTTCATTTACAACAACACCAGGCATAAGTGTAAGATTTACAGCGTCACTTTGATCCTCAATACCAGGATACATTTTGTTCAACTGACTCTGATTCAAAGTCATTGTACGTGTTACCATATCCTTTACCAACTTTGGCACATCTGCAGATCGAACTGAGCGATCTACCAGTTGATTAATAACTTGGCTGGCTAGCGTGTCAATTTTTTGGTCAATGTCTACAGTTTGCATCAACACAGGTATTTCTTGTTCTACAACTTCTCTTACTGTTTTATTATACTCATGCCTTACTTTGGTAATAACTTGATCAGAAAGATTTGACTTTATTGATTCAATCACTTCAGATATAATTGTTTGGTCTATGCTAGACGTAATTGATTGTGTAAGATGTTCCAGCAGTTTGGTATTGTTGCCAGTGCTAATCAATGAGTCGCCGTTGAACCTGAACTCGCCACTCACTTCTAAATTTTCAAGTTTAGCAGTTTCAAGTGACTCAATATTTTTTGTAATCAGAGTAGATTCAACAACAACATTGTCCGGTAAAATAGTGATTTCTGGCTTTGTGCCGCTGTCTTGAATACTTGGAAATCCTGCCAGTAAAGTGTCTTTGTTGAATTTTACTCTTTTAGACAGGTGCTTATCAATAGCCGCATCAATGTCTGTTTGTGACAGCGAAGTATTTACGTGCTGATTCACAACTTGGTTTATTGCTATGCGAATTTCTTGTTGTAATTCTTTTGAATCCAACAATTGTTTTAGTGTATTTAGATCAGACATGGTGCCTCTTTAAGTCAAGTGTAACACAGTGAAACCCTCCTCCTAACGTTCTACTATGTCTCAACTCATGAGGGATAACTGTGAAATTATTTCTTTCTAATGTATTTATTAAGCGATCTTGTTTGCGATCCACTATAACTGTGCGTGGATCAACACTTAAAACATTCATTGCTATCCATTTGCTAGCATAAGGATATTGATAGAAATCTTGTTCAACAACATCTTCTACCCAAATAATATTCCAGTCTTTTAGGGCATTTGGTAGTTGGTCTGGGTGAACTCTGTGTGCATTTACTAATGCTGTGTTTTCGTTTATGGCACAGACAGTACTGTCTATGTGTACTCCTCCGTAAAAGTTCACTTTTTCAATGTGCTTTTCTGGAAACTGTTCACATAACCATGTGTAAGCAGCATGATTACCACTATTGCTTTCTAAGTATAACCAAGTATCACCTAGCCGGCACACGTTTGCTGCATCTAACACCATGCCTTTATCTCTTGGCATTTTTATCACAGACACATCTTCAAGAACATGACCAAGTGTTTCAATTTCTTGATCCCTGCAAGGGTACATCATAGCACAGTCAACAACCACATGATCTACAACCAAAAGTCTATCCCGAGGACAATAATTGTACATACCATTGGTAGTAGCAAAATCACGATACTGTGGACGATAAACATTTACTCCCTGTTGTTCAAGTATTTGAGCAAGAGAATCTAGATCTTGCTCACTTTCTTCTATCACATGTTGTGCAACAGGACCAAAAGGCAAAGGTGTTTCTTTCCATAAAGTCCTTTCTTTTTCAAGTTGATAAACAGGATCTTGTTCAGGCCAACAAGCACCTAACGCACTGCCGACTACTATGCTTTCAAGTTTATCCCATTCATTGCAACTGTGTATCATGCTATCCCTGTGATTTGTAGAGTATATCTATTGGTCATGCCAACATTGGCCGCAAGATGTTCTGTGCCTCCTCTCCAGGTAACAGTTTGTCCTTTTTTCCAATTAATTATTGGTGTGTTATTGATTTCGAAATAGTGCCCGCTCTGCCAATCTTCTAAAAAAACAACAGTTCTTTGTATGTTATCTATGTTATCTATGTTGTGAATTTGTACAAAACGTTTGTATGTATCGCTGTGCTTTGGCAAGGTGGTGCCTGGTTTCATTCGGTAAAATGCCCAGCTTACATTTTTTAAATGCATGCATGCATCAATTCTTTTAAACTTGCTGATCCAATATAACTCTGTTTTACGCATGTCATACAAATCACCAGTGAATGTTGTTTGAGTATAGCCTAGACTTTTCCAAAGTGCAAGACTATCTGGATCATTGAATGGCTCGTTGACATATTCTAGATCTTCTAAATCTTGTAAGGTCCACCAAGGAAAATTAATTTTTCCGTGTGTTACCATAATGTATTACTTCCAGGTTGCTGTTAAAATCTAGTGGAGTTTTTCTCCACGGGTCTACAATTACACTACCATCTGGAATGTTAAAATAGAAAGGATCTTCGTCATCTGTGCCAGTGTATCCATATGTGATACCTCTGTTGTGTGCAAGCAATACTACACATGCTTTATCCACACTGTCTACAACATTTGTTTTGTCGTCTGCAAGCGGATCCACGTACACTACATCTATACCAGCTTGCTCAACATAGTACCCAACAAGTGTACTGTAACTGCCAATACAATATTCTACATCCGGCTTGTAAGCTTTGCCATGTATAACAATAGGCATATCACCTTTACGCATATCAACAAGATATTCAGCTAAATTTTTTGCCTGAATTTCACGAGCATGCATGATTGTATCAAATAGATCGTATCCAATGCCATATTTTTCTGCCAACCAACGTAGTGCAATATTATCGCGTGGATGGCATGCACCAGCATCGCCCATTCCTGCTGTCATATACTTAGGACCCATAATACGCATGGTACTGTTGGCCAGTGCATCTGTAACCACATCAACATCAATATTGCCAATGCGTAATGCAAAGTCTTGAATCATATTGGCAAGGCCAACTTTGGCACTGATAAACGTGTTATAGAAAATCTTAATTGCTTCACACTCGTCCCAGGTGCCTGTTACATAACGAGGATCGTTTGTCATCATCTTTTTGTAGATGTCAATCAAGGTATGCATAGCAGGATCGTCACCTGTGTCACTGCCAATCATTACCATTTCTGGATTGGTCATGTCCCATTTCACGCTGCCCATAGCAATCAGGTAAGGATTGTACAAGAATGTATGTTCCTTGTTTAACCTAGTTGCAAACTTGCGTCTAGTGGTTCCTGGTAACACGGTACTGATAAGCACAATGTTTTTTGCACCGTCAGCATGTTGATTAACTGCATCAATTGCACTAATCACAGCATCATGCCCAAAATCTTTTGGTTCCATGTGCGAACTAGGCACACTGCCATCATAGCCTTCTTCGTGTGGAGTAGGTACAGCGATAAATATCCAGTCACTTTTGTTGACTACTTCGTCAATTTCGCATATAATAACTGTATCGCTTGAACGTGGTGCGATATCATAACCACGTGTTTCGTAGTGTTGTGCAAATACTTCTGCACAATCTAAGCCTAGTTTACCGAGACCAATAAAACCAATATTCACAATGACAATTCCTCTAGATAATTTGTACCATTATATCGATGATCAATTTAACGGCAATGCTTTAATTTATCGCTTTTATCCGCACGGTGCCAAAAAACAATGCAATTTGTGGCCACTGGAAGATTTACAAGCGTATGATACTATTATAAAGCCTGTTTGTATTTGCCACGACCAGGAACCTCTCCAATTTGATCTTTATAGTTACTCAAATCAAATCGATTATTTAAACTCCACAGTACCACTTGAACTGC
>Ga0222719_10002583_pt1 | contig 16453 bp, 12 predicted proteins | sample C33_34DmetaG_FD_165039 | JGI IMG/M metagenome (GOLD analysis project Ga0222719, IMG submission 165039) | Estuarine water microbial communities from San Francisco Bay, California, United States - C33_34D | ecosystem: Environmental > Aquatic > Marine > Unclassified | place: USA: California... | reverse complement strand
TGGTGATATTGTAGAAGCAAACGATATTCGTGGGGAGGTTATTCGCAAGGGTGCAAACTATCTTTCGTATGTAGACGAGAATAATAAAGTTCACAAAGCATGGTTGCACGATATAATACTAGAAGACATTACTAAAAGAGACTTAGACCAGATTGAAAAATATGCAGATAAGTTATTTGCAGCAGTTGGTATTGATGTAGAATTTACACGCCATTTTATGGATAGAGTAAATGATGTTCGCAATAAAACTCCAATCACAACATCTGAACTGGTACGATTATTCAAACAGTCTTTTAAGAAATACGGTAAGAAGATTGCGAAACTTGGCCCTGATGCAGAAGCAGTCATCAACGATATGAAAACTAATATCAATATGCCGTTTGTTCTTGACCTAAAAGGTGGAGAGTTAGAACTGATTGCAAAGACGGTAATGAGAAAGAAAGATTTCAGAACGTCTGGGCCTAAACTTGCATTTGAAGGAGTTGAAGAAATAAAGAGACTTGAGAAAATTCTCAAGGACTTGGAAAGAAAGAAAAAGAAAACTCCAGGCGATGGATTTACAAAAATGAAAATCAAAGAATTGATTGCAGACCTTAAAAGTAAAAAAGAAAATCTTGAACTTGATGAAAGAAACTATCGTAAAGAGTATGATAATTATCAGGGTAGACCAGAACAGATTGCAAGACGTTCCTCACGAAACAAAGCTCGTAGAGTGATGGGTGACAAGACTAAAATAGGTATGGACGTTGGACACAAAGACAATAACCCTATGAACAATGACCCAGAAAACTTACGCAACGAAAACCCATCAAAGAATCGTAGAGAACCACGTTTGCGTGAAGAACCAAGAATACCTCGTAAAAAAGGACAACCAGCTGGAAGTGATAAACATTCTGATTTATACACAGATGAAAATCCTAAAGGAACAATTCAAGGTTTGGGTTTTAAAGACGTAGAGACTGCAAAAGCAAGTGTTAACAAAATAAAAAGTTCTGGCAAGACTCACGCTCATAAGATACAAGCTGCAATCGCAATGGAACAACGTGCAAAAGAAATGGGCAAGGCCGCTGAAGCTGCTGTGTATCGTTCTTACATAGAGATGATGAAAAAGAAAACCAAAGAGATGCAAAAAGAAACACCTGATACAACAGATGCTATGAAAAGATATAAGTCTGGTAAAGCAGGATTTACAGACATTGCTCATCTTAAAGCAAAAGGATTGATTAAAAGAACAGACGGCACAAAAAGAAAATCCGACAAATATGAAGAAGTTAATCTTGGTGAATTAAGTTCAGCAATTGGTTGGATAAATCGTGCAGCTGGAAGGTTAGATCAAATAATCCATCCTAAAGGATATGAAAATATCGTAAAAGTTTATGTTGATGGTATGAAAGACCCAGACCATAGAAGAAGTCCTTCAAAGTGGGCAACTGATCTTGCAAGAAGATATAAAGGTGTTGAAGCTCGCGACCTTATACTTTACATTAATCGTTTGGTTAAAAAGGGCAAGTTGCCGAAAGAATTAAAAGCAGATTACGGAGTGTCCGAAAGTTTGGTAGAAGAATTTGAATTCTTTCCAAAGAATGTGCATGAACGCATTACACTACCAGAACCACCAACAAACTTGCAAGAAGAAATAAGTAAATTAAAACAGATTATTGCAAACAGAACACCAGAAGATGAAGAGTCAATTCGGTTACACGATGAAAATTCTTTTTATGCAATTGAAAAGTATTGTGAATCTAATAATTTAATATTTCACGATACTGAAATGAAAGATATTGTTTTACAAGCAAAACCAACAATAGGTTATTTCAAAAATAGTTTTGATGTTCCTAGACCATACAAGGTGGATAGTTCTATAAAACCTATGTCAAGTGTTACAAGTAACACACCAGCATATCCAAGTGGGCATGCATGTCAATCTATGTTAGTTGCATTATATGTTTCATCAAAGTTTCCAGAACACGAAAAGGGTGTTAAAGAAGCTGCAGAGGAATGTGGACTAGGTAGAGTAAAAGCAGGATTTCATTATCTTGCAGATTATGTTGCTGGTAATATACTCGCAGAGAAAATGTTTTTAGTTATGAACAGAAATGACTATGGAAAACAAATTAACGAAGTGAAACAAGATAAAGATATTAAGGATAGAGAAGGAACACAACCAGCAAAATACTACGCAAAAGATACTGAGGGTGACACCATGTCAAAATCTACTAAACAAGCTCGTGCAAGGCACTTTGATAAAAAGAAAAAAGGCCCTGCGCCAGGCGATGCATCTGCAACAACTAAACCATCTAAGTTTACTAAGAAGTTCAAACAGATGTATGGTGAGGTAAAAGATCACAAAACAGATTACGAAACATTTGTAAAAATGTATGCGCCGTTGAATAAAGCAGTAGATGATGCAAGTGCAAAATTGAAGAAGATTACAAGTAAGAATAAAGGTGCAATGGGTTTGACTGATCCTAAAGTAAAAGCCAGTCCAGAATTTAAAAAGGCAAAGGCAGAATATGAAAAATCATTTGACCTAACTAAGAAATTTTTAAAGGGTGTTCCTAAAGATTTTCTGAGAAAGAACGCACAGTCAAGAAGATTAAGAAGAGAAGAAGTTGAACTTGATGAGAAAAGAGCAAAAAAAGCAGTTGCTGGTGGTAAGGTTCAGAAACTTGTAACTGCACATGGATATTCATTTAAAGGTAAAAATTATAAAGAGATAGATATGGAGTTAGTAAAGATTGACAACTCCTCACAAATGGTTACATTTAATATTATTCACCCAGCAGAAATATTTGGGAATGAAATGAAAATTCCATTTAAGACTTTGAGAAGAGGTCGTTTCATGGCAACTGACACCTCAAAAATAAATAATGAAGTTCTTGGTAAAGATGCAGACATGGGAGATTACATTGATGATTTCGCAAAGTCTGATTCACCACAGTTTAAAGGTAAGTCTAAAGAAAAACGTAAAGAGATGGCAATCGCAGCTTATCTTTCAAAGAAAGAATCTTTGCTTGATAACGTCAATAAAATGTTAAGTGAAAGTGGCCACACTGATGTTGCATCAATGAAAAACAAAGTACAGATTGCAATGTCTGCTCTTCAAAAGATGCAAGGTGAGTTAAACAAACTTGGTGATGAAGATGATTTGCCTACATGGTGGACGAACAAAGTTGCAACTGCGGTATCTAGAATTGATGATATGTCAGATTATTTAGATACACAAATAGAAGAATTTGAGTTAAATGAAAAGATTCAAGGTTTAGTAACAAAAGCAGAAAAATCTGGTATGCCGTATGGTATTCTCAAGAAAGTATACGATAGAGGAATGGCTGCATACAAGACAGGACACAGGCCAGGCACTACTGCACAACAGTGGGCGTTTGCAAGAGTCAATTCTTTTGTTACCAAATCTTCTGGAACTTGGGGGAAAGCAGACGCTGACCTTGCAAAACAAGTTCGGGGAGAATCAACTGAAACTAAAACTGAAAGTCTTTGGGATAATATCAGAAAAAAGAAAGATAGAATCGCAAAGGGTTCTGGTGAAAAGATGAGAAAGAAAGGTGACAAAGGAGCTCCAACACCTGATCAAATAAAAAGAGCAAGTGAAGAAGCGTGTTGTGATGACTGTGATGATTTGTATGATCACGTTATTGTAGAAGCAGAATATCAGGGTAAAAAAGTAAAACTTAATGACCCTATTAGGACAAGTGAAAATCCTAATAAGAAATTTAAAGTATACACAATGGGCCCAAGTGGTAAAGTAGTGGTCGTGCGGTTTGGTGATCCAAAAATGGGCATCAATCGTGATGACCCAGAAGCAAGAAAGAATTTTCGTGCAAGACATAACTGCGATCAGAAAAAAGACAAAACCACAGCAGGATATTGGTCTTGTTATCAATGGCGTGCTGGTTCAAAAGTAGACAATTAAAATTAGATAAATAGGTATAAAAGGAACGCAACTATGACAAATTACACTAAAACAATGAGAGAAGCATTAGAATCAATGTATATCTCTGAAGACAATGTTGCCATATTGCGTGATATTGTTAAAAGAAAATCAGCAATGCCATTAAAATTTGCAGATGGTAAGATGAAGGTTGACCTCTTTACTGCATCGGCAGTAACGCAAGTACTTGATAAAGTCAACCCTGCTAATAAAATAAAACTGACTAAGATGATTAACACTGGCAAAAAAGGTTCTTTTATAAAAATTGCACAGGTGGTTATGAAGTCTGAAAATGACCCAGAGGTTGAAGAAGAGACCGAAGGTTTTGCAAGTGATGCTCAAAGACGGGCTGCGTTTGCAAGTGGGTATAAAGAAAAAGGCAAAAAGAAAAAAGAAGAAGTTGAGATTGAAGAACACCATCAAAAAGATGAAAATGGCAATACAATTCCACACGATGAAGAAGCTGAACTTGATGAAGCAATGCTTATAGGTAGAGATTACGAATATGACGAAAAAGAAGGTGTCGTAAAAATCTCTAAGAAGAACTTTAGAAAGGTAAAGAAAGATTATAAGGGTACTGACAAATCAAAACCAACGATGATGGTTCTTACTAAAAAAGGAACATCACTTGTACCAGTTAAGTTTACAGAAGAAGTTGAAGAATCATACGAGTATGGTACAGACGAATACGCAAAACATACTAGAGATGTGACGCCTGGCCAAGGAAAAGAAGTTGATGAAGCAAGTGCTCGCAGAGATGCTATGAGAGACATGGGCAAAAGAGGAAAAGACTCTGCTGATGTTGATGATTATAAAGCAACTGATGATGATCGTAAGGCTGCAGATAAAAATATTATAATGCAACTACGAAAAGCAACTAACCTTGGTGGTAAATTTGAAGTAGAATTCAAAGACAAGAAAAAACAAAAAGTGTCGCCTGCAATCGCAATGGCGTTCATCAAAAAATATGAAAAGATGAAACCAACAGATAAGGCAAAACTTCAAGACAAAGGTTCAAAATCTTATAGAGATTTATTGAAGTCATTAAAAGAAGAAGACACCTCATTGTTATCAAGAATACATAAGAAACTCAAGGAGATTAAAAATGGGTAAAAAATATTTGGAGACAAAGGAAAAAAGCCTTGAGTCCTCAGTTCTAGGAATCTGGCAGGAAGCTGCTAAGAAAGCTGACGAACTTGATGAAGCGAAGTTTAGTCCTAAAGAAATTAAAATGGCAATCGGTGTTGCATCAGATAAGAGATATGCTGGTGGAAACATGACAGGTGCTGTTAAAGCAATTGAGAAAATGAAAAAAGGATTATCTGACCACCCACAAGTTAAAGCAGTTCTTAAACGACAGAATGAAGCAAAACTTGACCCTGTAAATAAAAAGGCTTTGAAAAAAGACTTTGATGATAGAAAAGATAAAGACATTGACAATGATGGGGATGTAGATGATTCTGATAAGTATCTTGCAAAAAGACGTAAAGCAGTTTCTAAAGCAATAGCAAAAGAAGAAACTATCCAAGCTCAAATTGATAAAGCAAAAGAGTTTAAAATACAAGATATGAAATCTGCTCTTGCACAAGTTTGGGGTATGGAAGAAGGTAAGAATCCTTTTAAGAAAGAAGAAGAAGAAAAACCAGTTATTACTAAAGGTGGAAAGACTCTAACAGGAAAGAAACCAGCAGAAATAGATGTCAAACCCAAACTAAAAGCATAATGATTGATGAAAAATTTAATAGAACTAATCCAAACCTCAAAAGAGGATTTGCCTACAATTTATTGCGATATGGATCAAGTTTTATGTGACTTTGTTGGAGGTACAGAAAGAATTATAGGAATTCCTTTTGCACAAGCAGACAAAGAAGATAGATGGAAAAAGATTACAGGCACTAAGGATTTTTGGGCAAATCTAGAATGGATGAGAGATTCAAAAAAGTTGTATCAGTTTATTTCTAGGTATGACCCAAAAATCTTATCTGCAGCTAGTAGAAGAGATGCAAACTCAAGGCCAGGAAAAATGAAATGGTTGAGTAAAAACACTAGAATAAAACGTAGTGATACGCATCTAGTTAACAGAGCAGATAAACAAAAATTTGCAACAACTGATGGAAAACCAAATATATTAATTGATGATTATAAGAAAAATATTACAGAATGGGAAACAAAAGGTGGAATAGGCGTACATCATACAAAGGTAAGCAAAACTATTGGAGAATTGAAGCGTCTAGGTTTCAAATAAGATAAATAGAAGAAAACATATTCTTAAAGAATAAAGGAGAAAGACAATGGGACTATGGGGAGCTACAGATGCTGATGAATCAAAACCTAAGCATCTTACAGCAGAGGAACAAAAAGAAACTTTTGCTACTGCTAGTGGTTGGGTAACAGAAGCAGGTTCTGCAAGAACTGGAAATGATAACGCAAGTGCAGATGCAGAAGTGTTAGTTGCTATTGGTGACTTGACAACTTCTATTGGTGCTGCTGATATTACTGAAATCGAATTCATTACTACATCTGTTAGTGCTGCGACACCAGCTGCATTCTCAGTTCGTGTAAGATTTAACGAAGCAGTAGATGTGGATACTGGAAGTGGTACACCTACAGTTACAGTATTGAATGATAATGCTGGTACAAGTACATCTGCTAACTTTGATTTAGATTACGCATCAGGTACTGGTAGCAATGAATTAGTATTTACTGCAACTTGGACTGATGAGTTCTTAGAGGGCGATGTACTTTCAATTGGTGCTAATACTATGGCACTAAACAGTGGTACTATCAAAGATGCTGGTACAGCAACAAACTCTACTATAACTAACAGTGCAGGAATCGGTACTGCGGCAGGAACAATAACTGTTACTGCTTAATAAATCGTTATAAATAAATTTATAACATATGAATAAGGTGAAGCAAAAGTGATTACTAGAGACATTCTTGAAAAAAGGAAAGAAGTTCTTTCCGAAGACATAAATAATGTTAAATTAAGATTAGAAGAATATGATAAGAAAAAGATAGAGGATATTGCGTTGTTGAATGGACTTTCTGGTGCATTTCAACAATGCGAAATCTTTTTAGAAGAACTAGATAATGACAAGCCAGAGGTGGCTGGTGATGTAGAGAATAGTCCACAAGTGGATTAATATCTACAGTAACATTCCCACAATGGTGTGGGTTAATATAAAGGAGATGCCAAATGGCTGATAAGAAAATCACGGCGTTGACCGATCTATCTACTGGTATTGCAGGGGCTGACCTTCTGCATGTCATTGATGATCCAACAGGAACGCCTATCAATAAAAAGGTTTCGGTGACTAACTTCATCAACAACCTTCCTTCTTTCATAGGGTTCTCAAACTCTGTGGAAAACATTAATGACGGACAACAAGCTGCTCTGTCAATAACACATGCTGTAACTTTGCTTGAGTCTAGTGGTACTAACACTGCTACAACTCTTGCTGATGGTACAGTTATTGGTCAGATCAAGATCATCGTTCATGACGTTGACGGTGGTAACTCCATCCTCGCAGTTACAGACGGTCTTGGTTTTGCTGATCTTGACTTTGATGACGATGGTGATACAGCTATGTTGATGTGGACAGGGACTACAGGTTGGGCAATTCTTTCTCAACAGTCTGTTGCTGCTGATACTGGTCTAATAGATATTGCTAACTAATAGTTAGGATATATCAATTATTCCGATTAGGGGGGAGAACTTCTCCCCCCTCTTTTAAGGAGTTTATGATGAATCAAGTATTACAAGAAATAGTTGAACCAGTAACAGAAATGCCTGTTGCTGAAAAAAAGAAAACAAAAAAAGCACAGGTATTAGAAGAAAGATTGATGGACGAACTTCCTTCTGATGATGCTGGAGAAGAAAATGAAACAATTTAAATCGTTTATTAACGAAAATGCACGCACAGGTAATGCTGGAGTTGGAACTTCTCAGCAAGACCTTGCTGTAGATAAGAACACAAATATGTCTGCGTTAAGCAACCCAGAAGTTCAAAAGAAACTTAATGCGTGGGTAGGTTCTATTGCAGGCAACTATATATTACCAGAAGAAGCAATCAGTAAGTTGAGAAGCTCTTTGTCAAAAATTGGACTGACATTTGATGCAGTTCCAGTAATGGAAGGTGAAAGCGGAACTTTTGAAATGCCCCTAAGTTTATTTGGTGGCCGATTTGGTAAGGGTTTAACTACTCCGTATGAAGAATTTGAAGAGGATGACGGAATTTCTCATCAAATCGAGGGTGGACTTAAACTTGTAATTGGTTATGATATGCAAGAGGACAATTCATGTAGGTTAACTGCTTCTATAAAGTAGTATGTATGAAAAAATAACCAGTGATAATGTTATCATGTTTGCGATTAAACATTATGACAACCCTCAATGTGAGGGAGAGAAAGAATTTCATGATGATATGAAGAGGTTTAAGTATATTAAACGTCTTTTGCGAAAACATAAAGATTCTGGTGTACTTAAAGAACGACTTCTTTTAAATCATGTAATTGTTTTGAGTAATTTATTTGGTGCAGAGGCTTGTGTAACTCTACTTCTCTTTAAAATACAAAGAGAGTATTGGAGTACTCTCAAGTCTTTTTTATTATTCCTAAATATAATTAGAGAAGATGAGTTAAAAGATGTAATAGAGAGCCAAGAGGTTCTAGAGACTTTAAGGAAACTATAATGGGTCGTGCGGTAGATTTATTCGTTACATATAGGTTTTTAAAACTACTGACTACGCCGTTTAATAAAACTGATGCGTTTAAGTTTGGTATTATTGACAAAGATGGCAACCGAATAAAAAACGAAGATGGTTCAGTAGAAGTTCTTAGAACACCTGACGAGAAAGGTGCATATACTGTACTGCACAAACTCATATTCAATATTAAAAAACTGTTTGCAAAAGTGCCTGGCCTTAGAACTAAGGTTGGTACATATGCAGCTGCATTATTTCTTCTCAAAGACACTTTTAAGGAACACGTTGAAGACCCTGATGTTTTTGAAAAGGAATTCATGAAATATCTGAAAGAGGAAGGTTATGAGTTAGATGACTCAATCTCTGAAGAAGTTATTGGATTTGGTGAAATACTACCAAAAGGTAAGTATGTTCTAGTTAACGATATTCTAAATAAAGAAGAAGAGGAATTATCTGCAAAGAAGGGTGATGAGGTTGTTGCATATGATGACGAAGCTCCGATAGACACAGTATTAGGAGTAGAGATTTTTCCTGTAGTACACGTTAAGACACAAGAAAAAATATATGTAAGTTTAGAGGATATAAAAGATGAAAACTAAATGGACAGTTGTATCACCCCACACTGGAATGGATGAGGACGCACCAGCAAACGCAGCTGGTGGAGGTAATGTTGCTGGGTTGGGTATCGACCACCCAGATAGGCCAGGCAGTGGTGAGCCAGGCATGAAGAAAAAGAAAAAAACCCTCATTGACCGTTCTATGATGGACGCTCGAACGAAAGCATATAAAGAACATCGTAAAAAATTAGAAGCAAAAAGAGAAGCTCGTCTTGCTCGTAAAGAAGCAAGAAAAAGTAAATTTATCGAAGATGTTAAGGATAAATCTTTAAACACCGAAATGGCATACGGACAAGGATTTGATACTGCAAAACCTATGGCAGATATGTCAAACATAAATTCTGCAAAATCTGCTACTGGATATGAACTTTATCACAAAGATTTTTCTGGTGCAATGCAACACGCATACAAGTTTGCTAAAAGTAAGGGATATACAGTAGACCCTAAAGAAATTGATAACAAGGTTGCAACTGGGCCCAAAAGACCATCAAAGGGCAAAACCAACAAGTACATTCTTGGAACAAACAAAAAACAAAACGTACACATTCAAGTTTATAATATGGACAACAAAAGATACGAACTAAATATGTATATCAGTTAAGGTGTATAACGGTAGAGATTTTTACAAGTGAGCAATGTGGAAGATACAAACAATTCGTCAGACCTCTCAGAATTTTTTAGTGCGTTATCTAAAGAAAAGAAAGAATCTCGTCAAAAATTAGAAAAGCAAATTGCAAATCCTGAGAGTGGGTTATCTAATCTATTTCAGCAATTAGAAGAAGCACACAGAGAAACACAAAAAGTTTCTGAAGAAATTCCTGACAGCAAAAGTCTATCCCCTGATGATCAAAATAAGTTAGAAGCATTTTCTAGCTTAATGAATTCTGTTGATGTTTCGTTGCAAGAAGTACAAGAAGAAACTCCAGAGGATATAGAAACAGTCGAACCTGTAGTTGCCGAAGTATTTAATGATAATTCTGAAAAGGAAGATGGAAAACTAGAAGTCTTTTCAAAATTATTTGATGGACTGGCACAGGTCGAAGAAAAACAAGAACCACAAGAAGAACTTGTTATTGAAGGTGAAACACCTAAACCTCAAATTGTTGCACAAGAAACTAATGATATAATTTCAGATGTTATCAGTAGTCTTGATGCGATGGAATCAAAAACTGAAGTTAAAGAAGAAGTTGACCAAATCACTTCAATTAGAGCAGAGTTTGAAAAATTCAAAAATCATATTCAACAACACATATCTAATCAAGGATTGTCTGGTGGTGGCTCTGGTGAAACTCGTCTGGGATTCTTAGATGATGTTGATAGAGATAGTGCTAAAGTAGACGGCAAAGCACTTATATATCAAGCTAGTAGTGGTAAGTGGATAGGGGGTGATGCATCTGGTGGGTCATCTGCAGCTGATGATTTAACTGCTGGTGATGCCGCAGTTCTTTTGACAACATCTTCTGGTAACATTACCATTGATGCAGCTGCAAACGATTCTGATATTATTTTTAAGGGAACAGATGGTGGTGCTGATATCACTATGCTCACTCTTGATGGTAGTGCTGACGGTGCGGCCATATTTAAATCAACGGTTACTGCAACAGGAATTATAATTGGTTCAACTGCTGTTACATCAACAGCTGCAGAACTTAATATTTTAGATGGTGTTACATCAACAACTGCTGAACTGAATATTCTTGATGGCGTTACATCAACAGCTGCTGAATTAAATGTATTAGATGGTATCACAGCAGTTGTTGGAGAACTCAATGCGCTTGATATTGGTTCAACCGCAATCGGTACAGCAGTTGCTAGCAAAGCAGTTATCCTTGACTCCAACAAAGATTACTCAGGAATAAGAAATCTGACAATATCTGGAGAACTAGATGCAGCTACTGGTGATTTTTCTGGCGATGTTGATATAGATGGAACACTAGAAGCAGACGCAATTACTGTCAATGGTACTTCACTCGCAGAAACTATTTCTGATACAGTTGGTGCAATGGTTGGTAGTAATACTGAAACAGGTATCACAGTAACTTATCAAGATGACGATAACACGTTAGACTTTGCACTTGCAGCTGCTCAAACTACTATTACATCTTTACTCGCAACTGATATTAAAATTGGTGAAGATGACCAAACTAAAATAGATTTTGAAACCGCAGATGAAATCCATTTCTATGCTGCAAACGAACACCAAATAAAACTAGTTGATGGCGCTTTAGTTCCAGCAACAGATAATGACATTGACTTGGGAACAAGTTCAGTGGAATTTAAAGACGCATATTTTGACGGAACGGTGACTGCTGATGCGTTTGCTGGGCCGTTGACAGGGGATGTTACAGGTACAGCAGACGTTGCCACAGTTGCAACAACAGTTACTATTACAGATAACGAATCTACAAACGAAAGCAATGCTCTTATCTTTGCTGCTGGTGGCGATGTTGATGGTGGTAACTTAGGACTAGAATCTGATGGCACACTAACATACAATCCAAGCACAGGTATAGTGACTGCTACAGGATTTGCTGGTGCGTTAACAGGCAACGTAACAGGAAACGTATCTGGTACTGCTGCTACTGTTACTGGTGCAGCTCAAACAAATATTACAAGTCTTGGAACATTAACTGCACTAACTGTAGACAATGTTGTTATCAATGGTGCGACAATAGGACATGGTGATGATACAGACTTAATGACTGTTGCAGATGGTGTGCTTACTGTTGCAGGCGAAGTCTCAATGACCACCTTAGATATCGGTGGTACAAATGTTACCTCAACAGCTGCAGAATTAAATATACTAGACGGTGTTACAGCAAGTGCAGCAGACATTAATCTTATAGATGGAATAACAAATGGAACAGTGATAGCAAGTAAAGCTATCATAACAGACTCAAACAAAGACATTAGTGGTGGTAGAAACATTACTATTTCAGGTGAGCTTGATGCAGCTACATTAGACATTAGCGGTGATGCTGACATAGACGGTACTGCAAATCTTGATGCAGTAGATATAGATGGCACAGTACAAATAGATGGCGTGACTACGTTTGGTGTTGACGACACAGGCGTTGATGTTAAGTTTTTTGGTGCTACTTCTGGAGCATACTTGCTTTGGGATGAGTCAGCCGACAAACTATTAACAGCAGGTTCTACAACTATAGACATTGTTAAAGATAAACTATTAATAGGTAGCACAGCAGTTACAACTACAGCAGCTGAGTTAAATATTCTAGATGGTGTCACAAGTACAACAGCAGAGCTAAACATTCTTGATGGTGTTACTAGTACTGCTGCAGAACTTAATATTTTAGATGGTGTAACAAGTACTGCAGCTGAGTTAAACATACTCGATGGTGTAACAAGTACCGCAGCTGAGCTTAACATATTAGATGGAGTTACAACAACCGCAGCAGAAATAAATTTAATAGATGGCGATACTAGCCGTGGCACAACTGCTGTAGCTTCTGGTGATGGTATCCTTATAAATGACGCTGGTACGATGAGAATGACTAATGTAGACACTGTATCTACTTATTTTTCTAGTCATAACGTGGGTGGTGGTAACATTGTAACTACTGGAGCATTAAACTCTGGAAGCATTACATCAGGTTTTGGAGCTATAGATAATGGCTCATCTGCTATTACCACAACAGGTACAGTTACTTTTGGTAGTTTATCAGATGGTACAATAACAGCCACAGCTTTTGTAGATGAGGATGATATGTCCTCTGACTCTGCAACTCTTATACCTACACAGCAATCTGTTAAAGCGTATGTAGATAGTCAAGACTTTGCAGCTACTAGTTTTGTTATAGAAGATGGGGACGGTACAGAAGTTACTATTACTAAAAACAAAGAAATGAAATTTATTGGTGATGGAATAACTATAAATTGGACTGACACTGATAATGGTACAGATGCAGATCCTTACGATTTAACTTTTACAATAGATGCAGCTCAAACAGATATTACATCTTTGCTTGCAACTGACATAAAAATTGGTGAAGATGACCAAACAAAAATTGATTTTGAAACTGCAGATGAAATACATTTCTACGCAGCTAATGAACATCAAGTAAAACTAGTTGATGGTGCTTTAGTTCCTGTAACAGATAATGACATTGACTTAGGAACAAGTTCTTTAGAGTTTAAAGATGCTTATTTTGATGGCACAGTAACATCTGATGCGTTTGCTGGCCCACTTACAGGTAATGTTACAGGTAATGTTTCTGGTACTGCTGCTACTGTAACAGGTGCTGCTCAATCAAACATTACATCATTAGGTACATTAACTGCATTAACTGTAGATAATGTTGTTATTAACGGGTCAACAATCGGACACACAGACGATGCTGATTTAATTACGGTTGCTAACGGAATTGCAACTGTTGCTGGTGAAGTCTCAATGACTACGCTAGATATTGGTGGAACGAATGTTACAAGCACCGCAACAGAACTTAACAAGCTCGATGGAGCAACGGTTACAACCACAGAAATAAACTATTTAGACATCACCACACTGGGTACATCTGAAGCATCGAAGGCTGTAACAGTAGACTCAAACGGTGATTTGCTTGTACCAGACAGCGACAAGTTTAAATTTGGCGCAGGATCTGACATGCAGTTGTACCACGACGGTACTAACTCATATATTACTAACGGCACAGGCATACTAAAGATAGCCACAGAAACTTCTGGTATAGCCATTAATATAGGTCACGGAACGTCAGAAGTTACCTTTGGCGACAATGTAACTGTTACTGGAGACTTTACAGTAAACGGTACAACCACAACGATAAACACAACTAACCTTACTGTTACCGACCCGTTAGTTAAGTTTGGTCAAGGGTACACAGGCACAGCGTATGACGAAGGTTTTATTATTACGCGAGGCAACGGCTCTGTTAGTAATACTGCTAACAAAGGGTTTATATGGGACGAGTCTGCTGACGAATTTGCTGCAATAGCCTGTAATACAGAAGACGGCACGACTGCCGGAAATGTCACAATTAACAGTTATGCTGACCTGCAAATAGATAAATTAACCGCTGGTTCTTTAGATATAAGCGGTGATGCTGATATTGACGGCACGTTAGAAGCTGATGCTATGACTCTAAATGGTGTAGCAATAACTACCACAGCTACGTTATCTACAGGAATTAGTAATGGAAACCTTCCAGTTTTTACAACTGGCGTATCAGACGATGACTTTTTAAGAGTTGCTGGCACTTCCATAGAGGGCAGGTCTGCCGCAGAAGTGTTATCCGATATTGGCGGTCAAGCCTCTTTAACTTTTGGCATATCAAACACTAACGCAGTAAAGATAGACAGCGCAAGTGTAGCTGATGATGAGTATGCTCGTTTTACAGCAAACGGGCTAGAAAGTAGAAGTACAGCAGAAGTGTTGTCTGATATAGGAGGTCAGGCATCTTTGACCTTTGGCATATCAAATACAAATGCAGTCAAAATAGATAGCGCAAGTGTAGCTGATGATGAGTATGCAAGATTTACTGCTAACGGATTAGAAAGCCGAAGCACTAGTGAGGTGTTATCAGATATTGGCGGTCAGGCATCTTTGACTTTTGGAATATCAAACACTAACGCTGTGAAAATAGATAGTGCTAGTGTGGCCGATGACGAGTATGCAAGGTTTACCGCTAGTGGATTAGAAAGCAGAAGTACAGCAGAAGTATTGTCAGACATTGGAGCATCTCCTGTTGCAGGGTCTGGCTCAATAGTAACCACTGGAGCTTTGGACGCTGGAAGCATTACCTCTGGCTTTGGAGCGATTGACAATGGTAGCTCAACCATTACTACATCTGGGGTTATCACTGGCGGTTCATTACTTGTCGCTGATGCTGGAACAATAGGATCTGCTAGCGATACCGATGCAGTAGCCATAAGCAGTGCTGGGCAAGTATCATTTTCAGCGACTAACGCAATTAAAATACCAGTAGGCACAACAGCACAAAGACCATCAAATGCGGCAGGGCTTATACGGTACAACAGTACTTTAGGCCAGTTTGAAGGCTACACTTCTGCATGGGGTGGTCTTGGAGGCGGTGCAACAGGCGGCGGTGCAGACCAAGTGTTTGTAGAAAACTCAGATGACGTAACAACTAACTACACTATTACTTCTGGCAAAAACGCTATGAGCGTTGGCCCAATAACGGTAGAATCTGGTGTAGTAGTAACGATTCCTAGCGGTAGCCGCTGGGTGGTTTTATAGGGATATAGAATGACAACTATTATAAATGCAGATACAAGCGGTGGGTTAAAACTTACTTCTGATACGTCAGGAGCTTTAGATATACAGTCAGCAGGAAGCACTAAACTTGCTATGGATAGCTCTGGTAACGTAGGAATTGGGGCGACTTCGCCATCTAAGCCTCTTCAAGTGAAACAGACTGCGGCTGGCTCAGGTTTAAGCCAAACAGATATTCGGGCAACTAGAGATGAATACGGCGCAGATTTTTCTGGTTATATAGACCAAGGTGTAGGTCACGGTGCTATTATATCTTCTGTAGATAATGGAACTGCAACAGAACGTGTAAGGATAACTAATGCTGGCAATGTAGGTATAGGCACAACTAGTCCTACTGCAAAATTAACTGTATCAAGTGATATTGACGTTGTTGGTTCTAATTTTGCCAACGTAGAATTTACTGGAACAAGTGTAAATGGAAGTGGCGTATACACTGGATTAGACAGTGGTGGCGGTTACGTTATCAACGTACGTGACTCTGGTTATATAGGTTTCAGCACAACTAATGCAGAACGTATGCGTATGTTAAGTGATGGTCAACTCATAGTAGCAGGGACTTCATTCAACGCAAATGGTTCAGTATGTATTGGCCCAATAGGCACTAGCTCAAATGGCTGTACGGCTGTTTCTGCAAGCACTTCAACAACAAATATTTGGAGATTTTACAACCCTAACGGACACATTGGTTCAATATCACTAACAGGTTCTACTTGTAGCTTTACTAATCTTTCTGACTACCGCCTTAAAGAAAACGTTAATTATTCTTGGGATGCCACAACAAGATTAAAACAGTTGAAGCCAGCAAGGTTTAATTTTATTACAGACCAAGAAAAAGGAACTGTTGATGGTTTTCTTGCCCATGAAGTATCAAGCGTTGTGCCTAGCGCGATTACAGGCGAAAAAGATGCGG
>Ga0222719_10002580_pt1 | contig 16461 bp, 14 predicted proteins | sample C33_34DmetaG_FD_165039 | JGI IMG/M metagenome (GOLD analysis project Ga0222719, IMG submission 165039) | Estuarine water microbial communities from San Francisco Bay, California, United States - C33_34D | ecosystem: Environmental > Aquatic > Marine > Unclassified | place: USA: California... | reverse complement strand
GATTCGTAAACGTATCGTATTTGAAGTTGAAGTTGAGTGTTGCCAAGATCCATTAAGATGGCGAGGCGACGAAAGAAGTCTAACAAGACGAGTAATACGGAGAAGAAGTCGTCCTCTCCGGTGGCGAAGAATACCACAAAGAAGGACAAGACAAAGGTCAAGACGTTGGAAGATTACGTCTACAACGTGGGCACGACACGACAGGCTTCTGAGTTTGAGAACGCGACGAAGTTCATCATTAATCATATCATGAAAGAGTATGAGTATAGTGAGGACATCTGTGACGCGCTTACAGCTTTGAGGCACCCCGACATTTCTACGTAGAAGCCAGTGAAGCTCATATCACAAGCAAGTGACGATGCCACACGTAAGCAAGAGGAAGAAGCCAACCAATACATGTTCAAGGCGGAGACTGACGAGTATATTCGTCGGACTCGCACGTTCCGTACAAACTGTACGAACGCTTATGCATTGCTATGGGAGAGATGCTCCTGGGAAATGCAGCGGAAGCTAGAGACAAGAAAGGACTTCGAATTAATATATAGAGACCCGATCGGTCTGTTGAAGGCAATTAAGGAAAGTTGCATCAACTACGAAGAAAATCGATACCCCCTCATGATCGTTCGCGATACTCTGCGTTCAGTGATGAACACGAGGCAGAAGGAGGGTGAGAGTCTGAGCAAGTATACTCAAAGATTTCGCACAGCAGTCGAAGTTCTCGAGTCACATGTAGGAGGTCCATTAGCGTTGCCGCGAATTGCCGAGACAATGAAGGAGTGGAAAGAATTCGGAGACGATACGCCGGACACAGTAAAGGAGACACAGGATGAATGTTTTACTTACTGTCATGAAGCTCTGATGGCATTGATTTACCTCGAGAATGCTGACAAGACCAAGTACGCGAGTCTCGTTGACAACTTGAGCTCGCAGTACGCCTTGGGCAACGATCAGTTCCCTAAGGATGTTACCAAAGCCATGTATGCTTTGAGTAGTCACAAAGTTGATACCCTCCGATTTCCGATAAAGAGCCTAGTAGACAAGGCCCTAAATGGTAAGAAGGGCGGATCCGACAAGGACAAAGGAAAGGATAAGGAGAAGACGAAGACGGATGACAAGGAGGAGCTACCTTTGTCGTTCGCGCAGTATAAGAAGACTGACATCATATGTTACTGCTGTGGAGAGTCTGGTCACCGTTCGACCGACTGTTCAAAGAGTAGTACGCCGAAGAGCGAATGGTATATTCAAAAGCTGCAACAAAGTCACGCGCAAGCCGAGGCAAAGAAGTCGAAAGGAGATGACTCCGAATCGACAGCAGCAACCAAAAGTTGGGCGCATGCGCAAGTTAGCATGAAGCAGTCCAACGGAGTGTGCGAGGATGCAATGAGAGATTGGATACTGCTAGACAATCAGTCCACAGCGTCCATCTTTTGCAATCCGAAGTTGGTGAACAACGTGCGAAGCTCCACGGATATACTAGACGAATGCTGGGACGCTCCGTACGGCAAAGAAAGCTAACGTACCTGACTGGGGCGACGCTTGGTATAATGAAAAGGCAATCACCAACATCTTTAGCTTCGCTGAGATGGTGGACAAGCATCGAGTGACGTACGATTCGGACATAGAGGACGCTTTTTGTGTTCACATGCCGCACAAGATCGTAAAGTTTACACGAAACCCAATGGGACTGTACGTTGTTGAACCGTTTAAAAGAGTTCGCTTTCAAGAGGCACAGTTCTTAAATACTGTAGATGAAAACAAACAGCTCTACTCAGATAGGCAAATCGATAGAGCTAAGAAAGCAAGAGACTTGTATCACGCGCTGGGCACCCCCACCGTGAAAGATCTTAAAGCTGCCATTCGAATGAACGCAGTGGCAAACAATCCCATCACCACACAGGACATTGACCTGGCCGAAAAGGTGTTTGGTCCAGACATTAGCAGTCTGAAGGGGAAGACCACTCGGCAGAAGCCGATTCCCGTTGTCGATGATCATATTGACATACCACGAGAGTTGACCGACGCACACTATCATGTGACGCTCTGTGTCGACGTCATGAAGGTAAACACATTGTCGTTTCTAACGACGATATCGCGTCACTTGTACTATCGTAGGGCACAATGGATTCCCTCGCACTCGGCTGATCATATTGCTGAGGCGCTGAGGAGTGTGTGTCGTGTGTATCATACTGGTGGTTTCCGAGTTACAGACATCCATTGCGACAATGAGTTCCGACCTGTCATGCGGAACGCCGAGTTCAACGGTTTACCTATCGTTGTTAACTTTGCTAATCCTGACGAACACGTGCCAGAGGCTGAGCGAAACAATCGCACGATAAAGGAACGAGTCAGAGTAAATTATCATTACCTACCTTACACGAGGTGGACTCGTATTATGGTGAAAGCTGTTGTTGCCGAAGCAGCAAAGAAGCTCACGTTCTTTCCAGCCAAAGACGGCATCTCACCGTACTACAGCCCCCGAATGCTGGTACACAAGAAGACTCTTGACTACGACAAGCATTGTCGTTATTCTTTTGGCATGTACGTGCAGGCTCATGACGAGCTTACCCCGAGCAACACGAACGCACCACGCACTCTTGACTGTATCTATCTCCGATACACTGACAGTGCTCAAGGGGGACACGATCTATTGCTGAAGTCATATCTCACACCGTAGAGGGTGAGCTGGCACTCAAGAGTCAGATCTCACTCCCTAGAGGGTGAGCTGGCACTCAAAAGTCATATCTCACACTGTGGAGGGTGAGCTGACACTCAAAAGTTAGATCTCACTCCCTAGAGGGTGAGCTGGCATCCTGAAGACAATTTTCGCTCCCTAGAGGGTGAGCTGACACTCAAAAGTCATATCTCACTCCCTAGAGGGTGAGCTGGCACTCAAAAGTCATATCTCACTCCCTAGAGAGTGAGCTGACATGCTGAAGTCAGATCTCACTCCCTAGAGGGTGAGCTGGCATCCTGAAGACAAATCTCACTCCCTAGAGGGTGAGCTGGCATCTTGAAGAAGGGTGAGCTGACATCCTGATCCAGTTCTCAGTTCTCAGCAGCATCCAGATCTCAGTTCTCAGCAGCTTTCAGTTCTCAGCAGTTCTCAGCAGTTTTCAGCAGCGGCCAGTTCTCAGTTCTCAGCAGCATCCAACTCTCATGTCTCAGCAGTTCTCAGTTCTCAGCAAAGGCCAGTTCTCAGTTCTCAGCAGCATCCAGTTCTCAGCAGCGGCCAGTTCTCAGTTCTCAGCAGTTCTCAGTTCTCAGCAGTGGCCAATATCAAGTGAATAGTTCAAGGGAAATGCTTTGATCTACAAAAATTCAGCTCATTGGGGGCATGTCACTTGCAATTTGCACCTCAAGGTCCCAAGTTCTCACATTTCGAATTTTATCGTCAATAGTGGTGGTGCTACCGCCTCTGATTGCTGCTCCTGCTAATTCGGAGACAGAAGTAGCGAGGACACCTAGATGCGCGACGATGAAAAGAAGCTGGCAGCTATCCAGACACATCTTGCTAACCACAAGACAATCGACGGTGACAAGAAGCTTGCAGCTACCTAAAAACGAGGAAAAGTTTCGGTGTCGATGATGCTAGCTTGGCACGCTTCGATTTTAATTAGGGCAAAAATCTTCTGTCGCGGCACGTCTTCTTGTAACCACAATCTATCCATCGGGAGTCTCCGCGATGTTCTCTTGACACGTCTTTGATTAAACTCCACCTGCCAAGAACACCACAAACAAGGCGCTTTGATCACAATCGAAGGATGGGATCACTCCATCAGGTAGACAACGTTTTTGTTTTAATTTGGACACAAGAATTTGATTTGACCATGTCAAGAACCACTCGAACAAATAGGGGCAAGGTTCTATCTACAGCATGAAACGTGTCTCGTCGTCATCTTATTCGATAAAATGATACAGGGTTCCACCGAGTTCTTTTGATGTGTTCCGTTTGGCTGACGGCAAATCTAACGACGGCGTGTCGCGAAAACTGAGATTGACCGCGGCATCAAGACGATATCTTATGAGGTATTGTCGTAGACTTTGCTTAATTTGGATTGTGGCGTGTCCTGGGGCGTTATCTTTCTGCTTCGTCCTGTCGTTTACTTTTTCGCTGGCAAATCATGTCAAAGTATTTTTGTATAAAAGCTTGGTATGAGACCTTCTCAGTGACGCCGGACGCGTTCATATGCTGCAATTCATACTCCTTCTGAAGCTGTCGATTGCGCGCAATGGACGGGCTCGGCAGGATTAAGTGACACAAAATGTCCACGGCAGAAAAAACCGTCGCAACGAGAATGCAAATGAAGCCATTCCCGGGATACCACTCGACAGATGCAATCAGGATGGCATTGTCCGCATCATTGCGAAGCAGCGTCGTGTTGTCATTCAGGTCAAGGTAGATGTCCCCACTGTAGAAGGTGGAGAAGCATTGATATTTATAGGCGAGGTAGGTATAAAGCGCAAGAATAAGCGACGCAGACGTTGCAAACACGCCAAATGACTTGAGGCAGTTAATATCGTAGTTGGCATACATTCTGATCACGTTGGTAAACATGCTGGGTATGTAAGGGAAGGCCGACATGGCGATTGTAAAGACCAGCCCTACGCTGACGTCGGCACATCCATTGCAGTCGTCCGGCATGATAAAAGTCTCGAGACCCGTTCCGTTGTAATCACAGAACTCGTCGAATCCCCACACATCCTGGTTCCCGTTGGGAAGGTCCCCGTATGCCACTGCCCTCAAACCGATATCTGCGGTAACGACGATTCCATCCCCTCTGACTTGCCGACTGCTATTGTCACCAAATATACCTTTGAGCAAAGACGTTCCCAGCAGATCTTTGTTGTCGGTCACAAAGATGCGGCCGCTACTGAAGGGCAGTTTTTGTAGAACATTAAAGTGCACGGATATTGAAAAACAGGCCACGATAGACAGCAACATGGCGATGAGATTGGCAGCAATACCAATCGCCATGATGTGCTTTCTAAGACCTTTGCTGTCGTCCACATTGCGAATAAGACGCTTCCCAATACCACCGGTCGTCTCGCAGACTCGATTTTGTTCTAGCAAGTCGGGACAAAGCGATATACATGGCGGTATATAACAGAACCAGCTCGGTGGTTTGGGCGGAGGCGCTTTCCCGAACATGCGGTCATATAGCCATTGTCGATACTTCTTCTTGTCATCGTTGTTCTCTTGGTCATCGTCAGGATCGTCGACGTTGTCATCTTTACGGCGATGACGACGAAGCACACCGATGCTGCTGCCCCCAGGGATTTGCTGAGACTCGTCATCGATCTGGCAGTCGGAACTGGAATCGCAACCCACGACCATGCCTTCCGAGACCAAGAGCGCAATATTATATCTCAATTTCGAACGCAGCTCGGGTCCTTGTTCCCCTCTCAAGCATTGTACTCGTTAGTATGGGATAGTAGTTGCCTATTTCGCGTCGTGTCGTCTGCGTGTCTGTCCGACACCCGTGACACCGCGGCGGAGCAGTTTTCTCGAGCGAATTCGTCCATCGCATTTCATCGCATCGCATGGGACGGGACGGGACGCGACCATGGCATAGGCAAATGTGCGCGCAAGAAATCAATCACACCGTAACATGGCATGCCAAACACTCATCGTCGCGATCATGACGGCGTCGCGTACCTTTTATACGTCGCGTATCATGTGATGGAGCTAGCAGTCAGACCAGACCAGACCAGATCAGATCAGATCATAAAAATCAAATCGCAAATCAAATCAACAAAACAAAACAAACATGACTTTCTTGACTGCTTCCATTCGTTTCTTTGGCTGCGCTTGGCTCTTGGCATCAACGGCAACCGCATCGACACTTCGTCTTCGTGCTCTTGTTGTTGAAGACGCCAAAGTCAATTGTTCGGGTGAAAAGGTCTGTGTCGAAAACAAAGGCACCGTTTCGGTCGAATCCGATTCCTGCAATGGAAACATGGCGTGTTGGGACAATCAAGTGGTGCGTCCCGTACTCGAGAGCTAGAGCTAGATCTAGAAAAAACTACCGTATATGTGTACACGTCTCTAACACGCACGCACGCACTCTCTTTCTCTCTGCAGGACAAGTTCAATATCGGCACGTCGGCATGCAATGGTTTCAATGTTTGTTCGTACAATTCACAAGACAATGAAATTGGGAATTTCAGTTGTTCCGGTGTCGATGTTTGCAATTATTTGACCATGACCTATGTCGGTAACAATTCCTGTGCAGGAGGGTCCGTGGCATGCACCAAAGTTTACGCAGCCATGATTGGAGATGATTCCTGTACCAATCACCACACGTGTCTTGATTTGCAACGAGAAGTTACGATCGGAAACAAATCGTGTACCGGTGCCAATGCCTGTCAGTCCATTCAAGAAGGAGTCATTATTGGTAACAATGCATGTACCAAAGACAATTCTTGTATTCGATGTAAGTACGATGTCAAGGATGGGGAAAGTCCACTCGGGGACTGTTAAAATGCGACAAGGAAGAAAAGGAAAGAAAAACAAAAATACAAGGAATGAACGAAACACGCATCGAGACAATAGCGATAAAGTATGAGTAATAGGAGTAAGGCGAATGATCATCGTAGCACTACGTTTCATGTTAGGCGGTCATGACGTTAACTCGTGAGGCATCAATCATTGCTGGCACTACAATCCTTTGTTCGAACGAATGATGCGTTCAATGATACATTCACCATGGTAATCCATTACGATGATACCCCTGCGTTTTGTAAAGGGCCTAAGTGGCATTAACTTGGTCCGTTTTAGACTATCTTACGGGATTCTCACCATGTATTCATTGTACATTTTGATTAAAGTCGACTACGAAAGATTCCCCAAGCCCCAGATAAAGGCTTGCGAAGTAAATGCTAAGAGCGTGATAGCACCCAGTGCCGTTTGCTCCGTCTGTTTTGATATGAGTTTCTTGTCACGAAGAGTATTACAGAAAGCTCCATAAGACATCGAAATTGTTTGGACGACAGTGTTGTAGTACACAGGAACAGCCGCCCCAGGTCCAAAGACATGTTGTAAGACGTATTCACGGGTGTGGATGGGATCGAAACTGTTCAGAAAGCTGTGAGCGGCTTGGAAGGCGCCAAAATATAAGAAGGCCATATAAGCAAACCACTCCAAGGCCCCTCCATTCTCCTCCGGATTGTTCTTATTCAAGCGACTTTCTAAGATGCTGTCAGCATTATTCATACCGTCCAGCTGAGAAAGGAGAGCAATCCCCATCAACACGGCAAAGACTCCATTGCTGATAGTAGCATTTTCCGCAATGAACGAGGGGCAGAACGGACCCAACCAGTAATTGACAAAGCTCATAGCCGTGCATCCAGTAGCCACGGAGATGAACGCTGAGATCATCGCGGGTTCCGTTCGGCGATGATTAATGGCAAGACGAACAGACGATAGACTTTGGAAGATGGTCGACAGGAAGAAGACATATTGGACCGGCTCAAGGAAGTTTGGGACGGATTGGTAGCCGTTCGCAACGCCGGTGCCCAAGATAACAGTTGAAGACAGCATAAATGCTATTCCAGCTATCTTGTGAACATTAAATGCGTCTTCTTTGGTGTTCAGTCGGCGCTGCCATGAACTAAGACTCGCGAAGTGAGGCGCTGACGACGAAGGGAGTGTTGCTGCTGCTTCTGTTCGCTGTAGCATCTCTTGCTCGGGGAGAAAGCTGGTCGTTGCTGTTCCATTTGCACCGCCATACTTGTCAGGAATCACCATCTCCACGCTAGCGACATTGAGACGAATTCCCTTTGTTGTACGAGGAGGAGCAATAGAAGTGAAAGCTGCGTTTTGCCTTGAATGCGATGGAGTGAATGCGATCGACTGGTCTATATTCGCATACAAGAACGACAGCGCGAGGAGGAAAAAGTTAATTTTGGTCATGTTATCGCTTTTATGAGAGGTTTCCGATTCTTGGTGGGGTCAGGCAGAGCAAGCGACCTGGTGGACGGAACTGGTAGAAGGAACTGCTGGCAAGAGCGACTTGCAGGGAGACTCGAGTCCGACCCGGCAAAGTTACATTGCGTGCAACGACACCTAAAATTAGTGAGTAACTAGCTAGTTGAGAAATGCCAATTCGCGTGTGCCAGCTAATTCGCGTGTTTACTGGTTAATTAGGTTTCGCTAAGGTTAAGGGCACCTGTGAAGGCAAAAAGTGGCGAGATTACTCGCAGTGCTCGATACCGTATTACAAAAGTTTGATCGTCGTCGTCAAGAGAGAGTTACCCGCGACAAAACTGCAGTATTCGCTCAGTAGCGCAGTCTTGAACCATGATTTCGACTTGTGCTTGCTTCCACAGTCATAAATTTGCAAAAGATGACAAACTCAAAAGACGTAAAAGACGGCGATGACAGGACCATCGCTGACGACGACGACGTCGACGTCGATCAGGAAGAAGGGACAGTACTGAAAGCTAGTGTTTCAGAAACCTTGGGCTTTCTGTTTCAGTGTGGAACGTCGACAAGGATTCTTTTTGTGATGGGGTGTCTCGGAGCTATCGGTCAAGGATTAATGTACCCTGTTCTCGCCTATTTGCTGTCAAATACCTTCTCGACTCTGTCTACGGCAGCGACCGAAGGACTTGAATCAGTCCGTCGCATGGCGTTTACGTTCATGGGGCTCGGAGCCTATGTGTTCACTATGGACACTGTCAAAACAGCATGCTTTGATATCACTTCAGCCCGGGCGACGAGGAACCTCAAACTCTCATGGTTTCGAGCGTTACTGCGGCAAGATGCTGCCTACTTTGATATTTACGGTATATCGGCTCTATCGTCTGCAATTGGACCCAACGCAAATCGATACAAGCGAGGAGTTGGAAAGCAGCTCTCGGATGGCGTCCAAAATGTGGCTACCTTCATCGGGGGTTTCGCATTTGCACTGTACAGTAACTGGAGGGTCGCATTAGTCGTTATGTCCGCTCTTCCCTTGGTATCGATTCCTGCGTTAGCGGTAATAAGGATCAATGCGTCGAGAAGTGCAAGGGCGAACGAAGCGTACTCGACTGCCGGTGGAGTGGCATATTCTACTGTGTCAAACATACGTACCGTTTTGTCACTCAACGCACTGCCCCAAGTAATCAGCCACTACAAGGAGGCAACATTGGAGGCGTTTCAGACAGCGACATCTCCTTTGTGGAAAGAAGGGCTCTCAAACGGGGCAATGGCAGCAAGTCAGATGATTCTTTTCGCCATCTTTACTCTGTACGGTCTCTCACTGATCTACCATGAGGTCGCCTCCACCGGATGTGACCCATCCGGTGGGGATTCAAGCAATCATACCTGCCAAGAAAGTGGCCCTGAGATATTTGCAGCTCTTTTAGGGATAGCCTTTGCTGGTCAGTCTGTTGCAAAGATTGGAACTTTCCTCGCATCTTTTGCCTCGGCAAGAACGTCTGTGTATCCTGCTATTTTGGCCATTGATCGTACAGTTGGCGCTAAAGAAAAACGGATTTATAGTATTTCGGGAGACAAAAATGACGATGACAAGAGAGAACTATTCAACTGTGACATCGAGCAACCGCCCTGTCTTGATGAACGGAAACTGACGGCTGTACTACCGAGATATGCAATTGATTCGTCGTCAAAAGAGGGATTGAAACCAAAGAATGTACAAGGAAAGATTTGCTTCAAGGGTGTGGAATTTTCTTACCCCTCAAGGGTTAATGAGCCTGTGCTCAAAAACCTCTCGCTTGATATTGAAGCGGGGAAAACGATCGCGTTAGTCGGTAAGTTCATTTGATTGGTTCGCTTCATGGGTAGTTGGAACGTCATCCTCCCTCTCATGCGCCGTTTGCACTGCAGGACCGAGTGGAGGTGGAAAGAGCACGATTGTGTCAACTCTTTTACGCTTTTATGACCCATTGTCTGGTTCAATTGAAATCGATGGTATCGATCTGAGAGATATCAACGTTAATCATTTGCGTAGTATTATTGGCTATGTTGGCCAAGAACCCAAACTCTTCGATACAAGCATCGCTCAAAATATCAAATATGGAAATCCATCTGCCACTTGTGAGCAGATCGAGAAAGCTGCCAGAATGGCAAACGCCCATGACTTTATACAGAGCTTTCCAGATGGATACCAGACTTCGGTTGGTGACTGTGGTTCGCAATTGAGTGGTGGTCAAAAACAACGTGTACGTAGTCTGTTATCGCCTGGTTTCTTTTTCTCCATACTTTGACTCACAGGCCACATTCTCCTTTTGGCACCTCGTCTCCCGCTGCTAGATTGCCATTGCCCGTGCACTTGTGTCCAATCCCGCTATTCTGATACTGGACGAGGCAACCAGTGGTAAGTCAGTTCGGAAAAGAAGGCATTCTCGTTTCAAGAGAGTTTGGGATCCACGCCAACTTGATTCTTACTTTTCTCTCTTTCCCTTTTCAGCCTTGGACAATGAATCCGAACTCGTTGTTCAGAACGCTTTGGACAAGGCTCTTACCAAATTCAAGCGAACAACAATTATCATCGCCCATAGACTCACTACGATTCGTAACTGTGATGTAATCGCGGTGATATCCAATGGCTCCGTCGTAGAGAAAGGAACTCATGCCGAGTTGATGGAGAGTCCGTATGGCCACTACCGAAGACTCGTCCAACAACAGGATAGCGTGGATTTTCCGGCACAGCTTGTACGTGGCGTTAGCAGTGACACTGATGGTGAAATATTGACTCAATCGGATGACGACCGTTCAGAAGATGTTTCGATTCCGCATTTGGAGTTCAAGGAGGTTCATTTCGCCTACCCAAACCGTCCTGGAAAAAGCGTTTTCAGTGGCTTTAATCTTACCGTGAACAAAGGAGAAACTCTTGCCCTAGTCGGACCAAGTGGAGGAGGGAAATCGACGGCGATTGCTCTGCTGGAGCGCTTTTATGATCCGGACAAAGGATCGCTCCAGTACATGGGCCACGATGTAAGGTCACTCAACACCAAGTGGTACCGTGACCAAATCGGCCTGGTCGGCCAAGAACCTTTCTTGTTCCATGATACCATAGCGAATAATATTGCTTATGGCGTTCCAGGAGCTTCTCGGAGCGATATCGAAGAAGCTGCTCTACAAGCTAACGCTCACGATTTCATCGTGGCCTTATCTGAAGGCTATGATACCGTTATCGGCGAAGGAAGCATAGGCCTCTCAGGGGGTCAGAAGCAGCGCGTGGCCATAGGTGAGTTGAAATATACTGTTCTGCGTTAAAAAGGTTTGTGGGAAACCTTGAAAGTGGTCATCGTCATTTGATTGTTGCTGACCGTCGTTTGATTGTTGCTGCGCCTTAGCTCGGGCCTTGATACGCAAGCCGGAAGTATTACTGCTTGACGAAAGTACAGCCGGTAAGTCAACTCGACCGACCAAATATTGTGTGATAGCGCCATGATCGCTAACCCCCTATCGTCTCTCAACCACGTCCTATAGCCCTCGACAATGAATCGGAACTCATTGTCCAGACAGCTCTTGACAATCTCGTGAAGTCGAGCAATTGCACTGCTATTGTGATTGCCCACCGATTGACCACCATTCGCAATGCCGACCGGATTGCCTTTGTTGCCGATGGTAGGGTCAAGGAGCTAGGTAGCCACGAGGAGCTTATGGCCAGGAATGGGCATTATTGTCGGCTTGTCAATGCGCAGAAGCAGAATGCAAGAACAGAAGATACGAGATCTCAGGAGCAAAGAAAGTCGACGAAGTTAATAGAAGAGGGAGAAGAGCCCGGTTTGGAAAATGGAGAGAAAACTCATGAGCAAGAAGAAGATGCATTCAGCCTCAAGCGTGCTCGCAAGATGGCAGCCGACGACATGAAGCAACTGCTGGTGGGTGCATTCGGGGCACTTTTGACTGGCGCTACCATACCAGTTTGGGGGGTCCTTTTTGCCTTCACGCTGGAACAATTGTTCACACCTGTTGCCTACTGTGAAGGTGCTCAGTGCCACTCCGAGTGGCTCTCCATTGCTGATGGACTTCAACACAATTCCTTCTTTCTTGCTCTCTACTGGGTACTTATTGCGATAGCCACTATCATTGGTAACGTGCTTCTCTTCCGGGGGTTTGGTCTCGCCAGTGAAAGATTAAACAAGCGCGTTCGAGATGAGTCTTTCATCGCACTCGTCCGACAAGAGGTCGGTTTCTTTGATCAACGAAGCGTTGCATCTCTCACCTCGGAGCTCCAAGAAGATGCGACGCGCATTCAAACCTTCTCGAACGAACCGATCCGATCGGCTGCACTTGCAGTTTCGTCTTTTTTGACAGGAGTTGTTCTCTCCTTTGTCTTCATGTGGCCTTTGGCTCTTCTGGGTCTCGCATCCCTGCCACTATTGCTGGGTGCCGCAGCACTTAAAGTGTCGGAAGCTACTGGCGAAGATGAAGATGATTCCGAGGAAACAGAGGATACCCAATGCCCTGGCGGAATTGTGGTCGAGACGCTACTCAATATCCGAACCGTGGCATCGCTAGCTCTCGAACAGCAGCGATTTGAGGCTTACAAGCTCGCTGTAGTCCAAACCGAACCTATCTCTTTCACCAACAGCACTCTCAAGGGCATTCGAAGTGGCATAACTGGACTTGTTGAACAATGGATTACTGCATTGCAGCTCTGGTTTGGAGGATGGTTGCTCTTTCACTATCCAACGACCTTCAATTTTATCGACTTTTTGATAGCCAACTTTGCATTCTTATTTAGCTTGGTTGGACTCGGAGCGGCCTGGCAAAACATTTCTGATCGTGCAGCAACGGAAGCAAGCGCTGGTCGAATCTTCTACTTGCTCGACCGCCAAAGTGCTATTGATCCTCTCAGTGAAGAAGGAAGGAAGCTAGACTAGGGCGTGGCAACGATGACGACGAAACAATGACAGAGCCACACAAACTGGGTGGGGCTCTCCGTTTACTTGGCGTGGTTGATACGAAAGATTCGAATCTTTTGGCGTGTCGCAAGATCTACCACTCGAGATCTCCGCCGAGCCTACGAGGAAAAGAGTCAATGCATTTCCGTTCCTAATTTTAGGTTTCCCGTTATCTTTTTACATTATTTCTAATGGCGTGTGAAACATTGTCCGAAATGAAAGAGAACTGAGCACGGCTGGAGCTGGGGCTCTAGCTAGATGCTCCATTGATCTCAATCTGCATAAAGTTCTTCAAGGCGTTGGTGTTGACAACCTTGATGGTAGTGCCAGTCTTGGGGACGGCGACACCAGTCTGACCCATACTGCCAATGACTGAAGGGTCTGGGCCCCAGTAGTCATTCGTGTCGTCAAACAAAGGATTGGCATCGGTACCGCCAATACAGGTCTCCAACGATGGCCAAACGTTGAAGCAAACTTCCTCTACAGGGTCCAGAGAGAAAGTGCTATCAAATGTCTGGACGCGGCTTTCAAGCAACACGTCCCAACCAAAAACAAGTTGATAGCGTGGATCCAGATAAAGCCCCGGGTTTGCATCAACCGGCAAGAGCATCCCACCGCAACGTCCAGTAAGACAGTGGAGATAATTGTCATTGTCGGTAAACGAAAAGTCTCGGTACCAAACCAAAAGACCATCCTGATAAGGATAGTGAGAGACCCTTTCAGGATAAACCTGGTAAAACCAGTAAGGCCCGAGTTCCGTGTACTTGTCCGAGCCACTGCGTAGGTTAAAAAGAGGGAATCACGATTGCCAGTTAGATCTCTTCAAGTCAAAAGGAAATCATGGCGGCTGGATGCAAAGCAAGCAAACAAAGATCTCACCGGTATGTGCGATACTCGGCCAAGTAGTAGTTTCGATAAGGCTTCTCGATGGTACCTGCGCCAGCATTCAAGCGCTCGAATCCATTGAATTCCCAAGCAGGGGTCCCTTCCGTCTCGGCGTCGTCAATGAGACTTCCACCAATGAAGATATCATCCACGAAGAAACCAGGATTGACAACATACGCGTCCGTCCAATAAAAGAACTCAAGCGTAACAGTTTGTCCACTGTATGCAGACAAGTCTGCCGAGAGAGTTGTCCACCCTCCTGAGCTGCCAGTGATTCCGTAACCAAAGTTCTGGCCGTTTGGATTATCCGTGGTCGAGACACTGGTCGACAGTGGAGCTCCGTTGATCAGAACATAGGCATAATCCCAATGGGTTTCAATGTCGAACCAAACTTCGGCGCTTAGAGACACAGTCCCACTTGGAATAGTAACGTCCAGCGACATGGAGTTGGAGAGTTCATCACCAGATCCGGAGAAGTAAAGATAGTCTCCCGAAGGAGGAAGGGGCAGTTCTTCAGAGACGATCTTATCAGGGAGTAATACGATGGCAGCTTGGGTCGCTTTGGAATTACTGGTGATAGGGCCAAGGCGAACTGACTTGTGTTCCTGGTATCCAACGACTTCGTAGTCCAACCATCCGAGCTAAATAGAGAGAGAGAAGAAAGGTACCATTGCAAGGGTTTAGCAAGCTACTGTGTTCAACGACGCTGAAGATGACTGTCGTATCCCATGACTTACCACGAGCTTCTCCCAGCTGTTCATCGGACCGGGATAGTCGCCTATCGAATCTCCGCCGTCACCCAGCCAGCCTCCACTTCCATAAAGGTCCTACACGAAAAGACACATGTGTGAGAGAACTTTCAGCAAGACGGGACCCATTTGGACCAACATTTTGACACACTTACCCAAAAACCAACAGCATTGGCAAAGATCCCATTCGGCGCAGTGCGGTCGTACAAATCGGGCAATCCCAGGTCATGACCATATTCGTGTGAGAAGACACCAAGGCCGCCATTCTCGGGATTGATCGTATAGTCACCAATCCAAATGCCTGAGAAACAAGAAAGGGAAGACTGTGTGAGGTACGATTGTGCAGCCATAGCGAAACGTAATGGTTTTGGGCAACGTACCAGATTCTCCGATTTCGCACCCACCCAGGAGGTAGTCTGGAGATGGACCAGTGACACCGAAACCTTGGACTACATACCATCGGTGCGACCAAATGGTGGAAGGAGATCCTCCTGCTTCTTCGCCAATATCCGCGTGAACAAATTGCATATGATCGATATACCCGTCCGGCTCGTCAAATATGCCGTCACCATCATGATCATATCGGTCATTGACGTCGAACGCCGATAAGTACTCCGTGATTTCTTGCTGTGACTTTCCTGCTTCGATCTGTGCTTGGTACCAGGCGTTCGCGGTATCGCAAACAAACTCCCATACGTTGGGGCACACAATCTCGCCGCAGTTATTGTTTCCGTAATAATCCATCGTGTTCGGTGCCAAGACCCAGTCTTCGACAGTTCCGTAGACCTTGTATCGCCCTCCAGACTGTTCTAAGAAGTAATTGGTCATGGTTGCGGCTCCTTCTTCGTCCGAAAATAGCAATTCTTGATAATAAGCGGCCGAAAAGTCGTCGATCCATTTCATGACGTTATCGTCTTCGTGAGGTTCAGGAATAGAATTGTGCGGAACATCCGTGAATTCTCCTAGCAACGTCCACACATTGTCGGTTCCTTCGACTCCCAACTGAACAAACTGACCGCTGGCGACGTGTTCGATCATATCTTTGGAGCCTGGTCGTCCCAGCCCTTTCCGGACACGATCTTCAATAGCCGCCAGTCGTGCTTTAGCCTGTGCCGTGGCAAGCGGATTCGGAAGATCCGGAGCCTTAAAGGACGCTTCGGGGACGGAATGAGGATCCGGAAGATCGTCAGGTCCCAAAGGAGGAGAGTCATTGATGGGAGGGCTCGTAGACGCCAAGGTCGTCTGGGCGAGGCCGATCACGGCCAAAGCGAGGGAAAGATGCAATTTCATGGTGGTATACTATCAGCAACTGCAAATTGCAAATCCGAATCTTTCGTTGTGATCGTCTTGTCTTTGCCGTTGTCGTTGTCGTTGTTGGCGAAAGATCGATCATCGTGGAACGACAAGAAGCGGGCGTGGAAGTCGCGGATCGACGTTTTCTACCTCTATTTGTTTAAGATTTCGTCTAACATTCTTATTTATGTTATCATATATTATTTATTCCTTGACTACTCTCCCTAATAGAAATTTTGTTAGGTTATCAACGATTCGTGATTGCAGTCGAAATATTTAATACCGACATCTTTTTAAAAAAACTCTTTCAGTTCCACGAAGCGCTTAAAGATACTTAGGGTAGGTCAACTCTATTGATGGACTTGGCGCGCTCTATGGTAGATCTCTACCTACTAGCGTGATACGAAGGATTAGCTAACCGTTCGCATCCTATTCGATCTCGGAAACGCCTATGGTACTGGGGAAAAAGCAAGTACAATTCCGTTGCTAATATTTAGTTTTTGTGATGTATTCTTTCTTTCCTCATGTGTGTAACTCGATGCAATGTTTTTTTTTTCTTTTTTTCGGTTTGGGTTGTATTTCATCTCTATAAAGCGTCCACTCGATCAAATCATCTATTCCTTTACTTCCAATTGACCCGAACAACATCTTCGCCCAAGAAAGCTTTGCCTCC
>Ga0222719_10002579_pt1 | contig 16465 bp, 19 predicted proteins | sample C33_34DmetaG_FD_165039 | JGI IMG/M metagenome (GOLD analysis project Ga0222719, IMG submission 165039) | Estuarine water microbial communities from San Francisco Bay, California, United States - C33_34D | ecosystem: Environmental > Aquatic > Marine > Unclassified | place: USA: California... | reverse complement strand
ATGCAACCAAGACTGGATCCGGCATCACCGGGATTTGGTATGATCCATATGTTGTCAAACAGTCCCATGTTGGCCAGCACCCTGTTCGCGGCACAGTTCAGAGCGACTCCACCTGCATAGACCAAATTCCTACTGCCATACTTGGATGCCCTCATCCAAAGATCTGCGAGCAGTTCTTCCGTGACTGCTTGTATACTTGCGGCAATGTCCATGACGTCTGCTTCGGGATGCCAGTCACTCAATCCCCTGTGTAGGTTCTGTTTAAGTTTAAAAGGTGACTGCTCCACAAAGTCGTCATATATCTTTTGTTTGTACTTTGGCGTTCCGTACGCGGCCATGCCCATCAGGATGTATTCCTCTTCCGCAGGTTTGAGTCCACAACGATGTGTGAATGCACTGTACAGTATTCCTACACTGTGTGGATACTGTATGGTTTCTTTTCTTTCTAGGTGATTTTTATCCGCTGTTGATATGGAAACGGTATCCCACTCTCCTATTGCGTCCACTGTCAGTATCGTTGCACCATCATCCTTGAACGGTGACGTGAAGTATCCTGCCGCGGCATGCGAGTCATGGTGTTTGACGTACTCGTCTATCTTGATGCCAAAGTGATCCAGGTGCCATTGTGGCATCTCCGTGTAACTCATGGCCAGGCCATATTGTCCAGCATAGAACTGCCTGGTCTTTTTCAATAACGGTTTCTCATAGTATACCACTTTGTCAAAAGGACCAAACGTGTTGGCCTCGTCCACTATCTTCTGATTCAGGTAGTGATCGTTCTTGACCTTTGAATATCGTTCCGCGTGTGCGGCCCACATTATCTCACCTGTGCCCAAACTATAATCCACCACAGCCATGGCGGCGTCGTGATTCATGCAGTTGATACCTAGTATTCTCATTTTTTATCTTTTCTTTCTAACCAAATTAAATCTCTTATTTCTTGCACTACAAGGAATGCCCACATCTCCGCGTCCTTTGACGTGACCCTGGTGTTGTATTCTGTAGGTTCCTCAAACATTTTGTTTGTGTCTTCGAAACGACCCTCTTTGATTGTGTCCATCCATATGACATAGTCTGCACCAAAGTGTTCTCTTGTTTTTTTCGTGGGACACACGAAGTCCGCCACCACTGTCCTGTTGGCACCAATAGAGGTTTCTGCTAGTGACCGCATACGTAAAGACTGTCTTCTTCTACCGTCTTCAGAGAAATCCCAATCGTTTGCTTCTTTCCTAACTTCATCTGCGTTAAGCCATACAGCATTCAATCTCTGTACTATCATCTGTGCCAGTGTTGTCTTGCCTGATCCAGGCAATCCCATTACAAGTATTTTCATTTGCCGATCTCCCAACCTATCACTACACCGTAGTTCTCTTCGCCGTTATGTTTCTCGTATGCTGGAGAGATAAACAATCCTCCTGCCTTGTATCTGATCATCGGAAGTATGTCCTCTGACTTGTATCCTGTGACCAATCCTAGTTCCAGTGTCCAGTATTCGTCCAGTTCAAATTCTCTGCCAACGTATGTGCTGATCCTGTCCTCGGAGTTGTAATACACACCTGCTATGCTGTTGTCCACTGTGCACCTTGCATGTGGATGTATGTTGTTGTAGTCCGCTTCCAGGCCAACATGCATCGACAATGCCAAGAAAAATCCTAAACAGTTCATTTGATGTTGAACCATCCTTTCGCCCTGTCCCTGAACTTCTCCCACTCAGTCAACTCGACATCATACTCAAAATTCTGTGTTGTTAGATTCACTTGCACTTCTTTTGCTCCGTTCTTTATGTGGAACTTCCTTGCCATGTCTGTGAGCGGAGATAATGTTACCAGTCTGTTCAGATGGTTGGAACCTTTGATCATCTTGTATACTTCGTTGACCATGTGCTTACCGCCACCTTTCTTCTTGGCCCACACTGTGTAGGCTATCGCTACGGAACCTTGAACACCTGCCCTGTGTATGGCCTGCATGGCGGCGTCCCTGCTCATTGTGTCCATCTCCTCCACACTCTTGGGGATACCGTGTGTGAATGCGAAACACATGACAGCCGCTATATCGCCATCCACATCCTTGATGCCGTATATCTTCCTGCCATATGCCTGTCTGAACTCGAGGCTCAGTTCTGGTCTAACTGGATCTTCCGTGACATCTATGTACGGCAGTTCGACCAGTTCAAACTTGGGCGTTTTCTCCAACGCTTTTTTAATTTTTGTTAGTACCATCCTATTTGTATATGAATGGGTCTTTCTTCTTCAGTTCTTTGAGTCTCTTCCTGTACTTGATCTCTTGCCGGATCTTGTTAATCAGGTTCTTAATCCAAGTGAACATTATCTATCTCCTATTAGTTTGTTAAAAGTTGGTAACATTAATTTTACAGCATCTTGGTGTGCCTCGTCAAGTGGATGTGTTGTGCCACGCTCATATTCCTCTATTAACGCCCATTGGTTGAATCCCATCATGCGTTCTCCAAACGAGAACCACTTGGTAAGATCTATCTCGCCGTGCAATGCATTCATGAAAGAATCCTGGTCCTTGTGGTGTCTACCCTCCTTGTAGAACAGGGTATTGTCCGCCAGTGTGAACATGAATGGTATCTTCTTCTTCTCAAGTATGTTCTGTAACCAGATTATGCTCTTCCAACTCAGGTATGTCTCGTGGTACTCGTTGGCCGCATACTTGTAGATGGCTTCCGCGAACGGTTTCACTCCGGTTTCATTAAAAGTTTTCCTCCGGGCCTGCCATTGCTCTTTTTGTGTTTCTGATCCGCTTATTGTTCTGAACGCTTCCTCGTTGCCCGCATTAGTGTCCCAAGGTGAAATAGAGGCCCATCTTGTCTGATCCAATTCTTTGTGTCTCGGCATGGCCCAGTCGTATCTTGACAGGAAACTCCACATCACAACCACACCACCTATGTCTCCATAAGGGTTTGCAAGTCGATTATTTTTATTGTGTTCTAGTGCTGTGAATACTCTACGTGCTATCCCGCTGTTGCCACTGCCTGGACTTGCTGTACACACGTACTCATTTTCTGAATTATTGTTAAGTAGGTTTGCCCAAGACATCTTTGATGGTGTCTTACCATCTATATCGTCACTCAATTCGTGGCCATATGTGAAACTGCAACCGCCTGCTATGAATTTCTTAGTCATATATCTCCAATATGTTATTTAAAAGTGGAAAAACTTCACCAAAATTTTCTTTCCTGTACTTGTCTGTCTGTAGAATTCTGGCCTTACGTTGTTCTCGGATCTCTGGCGTGTCCCTATGTGCCGCATTCATGAAACGGATGCTGGGTTGGTAGTCCGTCAGCATACCATACCTGTCCACCACGATGTCCTTGACCTGTCTTGGAAGTGTCTGTATGTTGAACACGTCTGGGTCAAAACAGGTGTTCACGTAAAAGAACTTGGGCTGAAACTGTGCCACCCATAACGCTATCTTGGCCCAGTTAAACACGTTGAAGATAGATACCGTTGAACATATCTGGAAGTCCATGTTAGGTGTCTTCATTTCTTTGAACTTGACGAGATTAGCACTCACTTCTCTCCAATTGGCAGGATGTCGCTGGTATTCGAAAGGTTCTCCCACATCGTCGATACTAAATGCTATCTCAACATGCTTGAAACAACTCCACAGGTCAAATATTTCCTGTGGCGGTAATTGTGTGCCATTTGTGTTGTAGTGTATGTCTATGTTTTTGGCATATCCTTTCTCAACACAGTGCATCAAGATCTTGAAGTGGTCTTTGATCATGAACGGTTCGCCTCCTGTGAATTCAAAGTACTCCACATATTTTAAATCCTCCTGCAACTCCTCGAAGAACTGCGGATTACGTTTTGGCCATCCGCCCTCCTTCAGTTGTTTTCTAGCGACAGGATTGTCTCCACCTTTGGCTGTTTCATAATCAATTTCTTCCTGAGCCCATTTTGAGGAACTCCACGATCCGCATATCCTACATTTTAAATTACACACGTTGCCCAACTTAAAGTCAATAAATTTTAACGTTGGCTCGCTATTAGGTGTCCAGTTTTGTAAACTGCTACGCATTTTGTAAATTGAGTTTTGTCTTTTGGATGTCTTGCCTGCGTCTTCTTCTTGCCAACAACTCTGACAACCTTTAGGACGTTCACCGTCTCTAAATTTCTTTCTTAAAACTTCCATGTATTCTGTTTGCTGTATGGATTTTAAACTTTGTTCATACACTTTGACCCCAGGAATACTGCCCTTGTACAAACAGCAAGGAGATGCTCCACCATTTACATCAACTTCTAAATGGTTCCACGGCAATGGGCATATGTTTGAATCTATATACTTGTCCACCACTCTAACGCCTTTTTGTTTTTTGCTAATATTTTTTTAATATCTGTTCCCCTAATTCTATCTAATCGTTCAACTTCTGCTTTGCCTCGTTTTTGTCCTTCTTTGTATGTCTCTTCATCATACACTAGTTCGTTGTTTCTTTTTTGCTTTTGCATTTCATCCAACTGTCCAAAAAAATTGTTTAGATTTGCACTTTTGTATTTGATTGTTTTTTCTCTAGCATCATCTATTATCTCACTCATTATGTCATAGGGCATGAACAACGGTGCCATGGCGTTATCATGCGAAAAATTAAACACTTGTTTTGTTAGCAATTGAATACTCAATTCGTTACTTAGATGTACCATATTTTCTAAGTCAAATAACCCAGGCAGTGTAATTGTTAGATCCAACTGCATTCTTTGATGTTGTTGTGTTACAAATTTTAATCCGTATTTCATGTTTGCTAACCATTCATCATATTTTAAACCTGTTCTTATGTATTCTCCCACTTCACCTGTACCATCTATAGAAGCACATATTTGAAAGTTAGGAAAATGTTTTAGAATATCATCAAACAAATTATATTTGAAAAAATTAATTCTACTCATGTTAGAATTATACCTTGCTAATACTTGATCTTGATATCCAAGTTCTACAATCCTTTTCATCGCTTCCCAATGTATTTTCCACATCAGAGGTTCTCCACCACACCAATACAATTCAGTGATCCGTTTTTCTTCAATGGCCTGTGTAAATTCTTTCACTATCTGTTGATCATGAAACTGTGCTAGTTGTTCTTTGATATCTTTTCTACCCCAAATTCTGTAATTCTCATAATCGCCTTTGCCGTGTTTTCTGTTTTCTGTTTCCCAAGTACTGCTGAGCATGTCTCCACACATCCTACAACTAAAATTACATAGATTAGAAAATCTATAATCAAAACTTTCCACCTGCATTGTGGTTGCTCCTGTTTCGTCTGTGCTGTTGTATGCCTCTTCTACTTTGTTTTTGTACAGCCAATTAAAATGTTGTCTGTATACCTGTTCGTTTAATAGTTTGTGATTACACACAGCACACTGTGGAATTTCTTCACCTGCTAATAGTTTTAATCTAACACTTTTCATGTAGTCAGAATTCCAATGCTCTTTCAATGTTGTGAGATGAAGTTTATCAGTTTTTCCTGTTTGATCCACTGAGTCTATGTACTGTTCAAAGTTCTCTGGTGTTTCACGTGAACTACAACACAAACGTCTTTCCATCTGAGGTGAAAGATATGTGTGTGTCCATGGCGCCATGCAGAATGTCTTGTTGCCGTCTTTAGGTTTTATTCTTGTCATACTTGTCAAACAGTTCTTTCCACTCGGGGAATACGTCTACAAAGTTTTCATTCCTGATTTTGTCGTACTTTGTTGTATTGTCAAAGAAAAGTTGTAACCATTTGGAGTGTTCTCTCCTCCACATCCAATCAAGGGCCGACTGAAATCCTTTTGAAGCACGTGTCAATGGATCCTTGTCTTTAAGCCATTGCATGTGTTTTTCGTACTTGTCTTGCACTTTTTCTTTGTATTCTTTTGGCAACAAGTCCATCCTCTGCCACGTGGGATTTTGCAATAGATTAAAATTAAAATCAGCCGGTTTTATTAAGCCTTGTTCTACCCAACTTCGATGAAAATCAGTCACGTGTAAGGCATTTGACAATCCTACAGTCGCTGATATGTAGAAGTCAACTTGCGGACAAACTTCAATCATTCTTTTCCTGTTTGCCACAATATCCTCCCACACCGTGCCTTTACGCATTAATTCTCCACGTTTACCTTCTGCATCTAGGCTGGCTCCGATTGAAACCGAATCAAATTTGTTCCATAATTCAAAAACATCTATGTCCTTAAATGTTGTTCTACTAAAATTGGTATTGTATATAAGTCTCACGTGATACATCTTACGCTTATCTAATTCTTTTAATATTCTGTAGTGTTCTTCCATTATGATTGGTTCTCCACCTGCAAAATAGAACTGCTCAGTGTGTTCAAATGATTCCAACATTTGCTCCCACATGTCGTTTGTACTTCTTCCAACCTTCATGACTTTTGCATGTGGTGGTGGACTACCTGTGATCTTTTTATGATCTTCATACCAGTTTGAACTGAACCATGTACCGCAACTCCTACAAGCCATGTTGCAAAGATTTGAAAATCTTATATCCCAATATTTCATAACGAAGTCTGCCTTGCCATCAGGCAATGTATTGTGCACCAAAGGTATATTGTGTCCAAAGTGTTTGTTTGAACTCATCCGTAGACTAAAGAAACCTGATTTTTCTTGGTCATAACATTTACCACACTCCTTGCTTTTTGTTCCGTTCAACATGTTTTGTCGCAACTGTTTCATCTTTGGGCCATTGAATACCGTTTCCATGCTGTCCTCATTTAAATTCCCAACCGGATAAGGATCAAATCCAAAACAACAGGGATAGGCTCTACCGTCTGGATATGCATGTAAGTGCATCCACGGAAGTATGCAAAATGTTTCACTGTCTAGTAATAACTCCTTATCCCTAGGAGTCATATCCTTAATTTTTAGTTTTTCGGGCTCTTTCGCCCCGTACTCATATGCCACGATACCATTCTCCTATTATTGGGAAAGTTTTTTCAAAGTTCTTTCCTGTTCGTTTGTCGTATTGACTGTAAAATGCTTTGAAGTCTTTCTGTAGTTTGCTCTGTTCGGCCGCACCCGCATGTGGTGTTTTGACAACATCCAAGTAATCTATTAACCTCTGTGTTTGATTGATTTCCATATGTTCCAAGTGCTTTTCATTACTACTTAAGAACTTTATCAAATCGTCTTTAAATTTATTTCTAAGGTCGTCCGGTAGTACCAATGGAGATTGGAAACTCGGGAACCTTAATATATTGAGGGTGTAATTTATTGTTGGTCCATAAACTTTACTCGCACTTTTAAACCATACTATTTTCTCTAAAAATTCAGGTAACGATTCTAAACACAAGGCATTAATAGTTGCCATGTTGTGTATTTCTGAAGGAATTTTGTCCACCATCATGTGTAACACCTGACTGTGCCAGTCTCCAAACTCTAGACCGTCTCTGATGTATCCTGCCTGATCAAATGTGGCTTCACAACTTGTGTATAAATGGAAGTTTTTAAATCCTTTAAGTTTTGTTTTAAATCTATCAATGATGCTTTGCTTCGCACCTAGGTTAGAGTTTATCGCAATAGTCATGTTAGGATTCATTTTTTCACCTTGCGTTTCTATCCAGTCTAATAATCTCCATAAGTTAGGCGACATCATGGGTTCACCGCCTGTGATCCTAAGTTCATCTAAAGTCCTGTGCAGATCCGATTCCCACCATTTGTAAAATGCTTCTACGTAAGGATTGGTCTCGTCCTTCTTGTACGGTTCTGCAGAATCGTGTGCATGGGTGAAATGGTTACGTCCGTCTGATGTCATGCCTGTGTATGGGCCTTGCCTCTTAATGTTGTTTGCCCATGTAGAACTGAATTGAGGATTACAATACGTACAGGCAAAATTACAGGTCCTGTCAAATGCTATCTCTAATGTTTTTAAATCTACATCTTGGTTATAATCTAAGTTGTATGCTTTGTCTAAATCGTCATTTGTAAATATTTTCGATTTGTATATTCTATCACTAATATTATCTCTATTGATATCTTCTATCTTCCAACAGTACTCGCAACCGGCAGGTCTCTCGCCACACTGCATTTGTCTACGTTGTTCTTTCTTTTGAGGTGTGTTATGTAACAGTTTAGGATTTGATTGCACAGCGATTGGATCAATCTTGTGAGGCAACGGATGGTGGCAACTTGTGGTCATTCCACTGCCCAACCAGATGGTCGCATTGTACCATTTGGCTCCGCAGAAACTGGCACTTTTTGTGTCTAGTATTTGCTTTTTATATTCTAAGTCGTTCATATACTTTTTTTGCCCATTGTTGGTTTTGCTCCACTGTCATGTGATTTATGTTGCCCTTCCCCCAAGCATCTTTTCCTCCACTGAAAGCATACAAACTCTCATCTATGAATATTCCTGTTGTTAGTGTTATATTAGCATTTTTTTCTGCAGTTTCAAATGGTTTAAAACTCCACATCTGTACAATCTCACTGTTGACCTTTGACAATATGTTTTGATCATAATGTTTCAATGCATACTCATAGGCCATCTCGTCCTTGTCATAGTTGTGCAGATGGATCCAATATTCGTCCAATGCTTTATACATGTTGGGGTCAACACCTTCTAATGGTTGTGTGTTGGCACTTAATATATGTTTAGGATGATAAAGCCTGTAAGGTTCAGTCCAACAGAATATGGATATGTTTGGCACTGCATCCTGCTCTATCAGTTTGTTGTACTGAAAGAACACACTCCATATGCTTGTGCCTGGATTGCCAAACCATCTTATTTTGTTTGCACCCAGTTTCTCTTGCAGTATGTTGCACCAACTCTCGGGTTGATTACTTGCACAGAAACTGTCTCCAAAAAATCCTATACTTTTCATGCGTTCCTACACTCCTCCCAAAATTCCGTCATCTCAGGGAAAGTGTTCAAGAAGTTTGTTTGTCTCCTTCTATCGTGTTCGTTAAAAAATGCGTAGAAGTTTTTTTTGTTTTGCGTACTTGCGTCCGCATTTTCTCGCCAGTGTGCGAGATTGCGTTTCATTTTTTGAATCTCAAAGTCCTTGAATATGTGTAGCCCGTTATCCTCGCCGGAATTCTCCTGCATGTACTTTATGTTCTCCTCGTGTATGCTCTGATACGCCTCTGGTAACAAGGTGATCTGTTGCCAAGCGGGTTGCCTCAGCAGTGGTACGTCGAACCATACCCTCTGGTATGTCTTAGAGTACTTGGTACGCAGTTCCAGTATCTTCTCAAGCAATTTATCCATGCTCGTTATACTCAAGTTGTTGTAGGTGCATATGAAAGTGATCGAATTACGTCCAGGTATCCTGTCCAGGAACTCCTCAACGTTGTCCATCATGCGGTCAAAGTCCAGACCATTACGTATGTACTCCGCACGTTTGCCAAATGCGTCAACACTCACAAACTGCATCAGATGTTCCACCTTCTCCTCCATGCATATGTGCTTGGCCATGTTAAAGTATTTCTCCTTGAGCTTCTTGTCCGCTGGACACATATTGCTTGTTACGTTAAGGTGAAGGTCCTGTTTGGGATGGTCTGTTATGTACTGTAACACCCGGTAAGTGTTCTTGTCCATCATTGGTTCGCCTCCCGTCATACGGAAGTGCTTAAGATTCTTGTACAGCGTGGGCCACCATTTCCAGAAAGCAGTCACGTAGGGATTATCCTCCCTGTTGGGTATGGGCTTACGCCTGCCCTGGAAGTGCTCTGGTGCGTTGTGCGGTGGTGACGTGGGATATGCCCCATACCTGTCAGTCTCCTTGCCCCATGTAGTGGAGAACTGTGGTGAACAATAACTACACTTAAGGTTACAGGCGTTGTTGAAATTGACCTCAACATACCTGGGTGTGTGATTTTCATCCATGGGGTTCTTCCTGATGTCATCGAAGTCCTGCATGGCCCAAGGTTCACCGGATCTGTAGTGCCTGTCTGACATCTCCCCGGTCTTCTCCATGTTCCAGCAGTATGAACAACCCGCGGGCTGTTTGCCTTCGAGCATCTGTTGTCGTTGATTCATTTTCTCCGCTGTGTTATGCAGTGCCGCGGGGTTGTCTTTTAGTTTTGTTGCATCTATCTCATGCAGTGGCGGGTGATAGCATGAATTCGTTAGACCTGTTGGCAGGTGCAGTGACGTCTGATTCCACTTGGCCAGACACATAGTGGGTGACACTTCCGCCAACTTGTCCTTGGCCTTCAGTGCATCTGTTTTGTAATCACTAGTGCTCACGATCTTGCACTCCTCTGTTGATGTGTTGGGGCATCACGAACCTGTAGAATCGGCTCTCTTCCTCATCGTATTCTGCTATGGGCATGTCCAACTGCTGTCGCAGGCTGTTGCCAAACATCTCCAATTCACTGTCCATGTTTTCGGGCTTCACGGTCGAATGGAAGTAGTCTACCATGCCTTCTAGATCACTGATGTCGAAGTCGTTGTTCTTGTGGTCCACGACAGTGTAGAAACTGCCCATCCTGGCACCCAGCATGGCGAACTTGCCGTTTTCCACGTCAGCACCTATGGTGCACCACGTGGAAAGTATACGCAGGTTTGTGTGCCATATCCGGTTGAAATTTTCTGGGGCAATGGGTTTGCCCTTCTCAGTACTCATCTTTACACCTTCTCTGTAGCCTGCCACGAAGGCCTGTTGCGGTGTGGCATTTATCACGGTAGTAGAATAGCAGTTGTGAAGGTTCTCGTGTGGAACTCCCCAACAGAAATCTATCTTGTTCTCTTCCGTCTCCGCGTTCTCATGTGTCTTCATTGTTAGACATGTTTGCTTGTCCCATCCGACCAATCCGCCATTGCCATAAACTAACCCGTTGATGTTGTTCCTTCCCCTCCATCTGTGTACTGCTTTCTTGTTGGTCTTTGTCCAGTCAAGTGTCTCTAATAAAAATCTTTCATCTATTATGTTGTCACCATCAACACTGATGAAGAAGTCGGTCTCCGCCAGTTCCGCCGCGGCCTTGTGTGCTGAATCAAATCCGACGACGCCATCAACACGCTTGGCCCATGGCACCTTGCTCTTTAAGTCCGCCCAGTTCTCTTCCTTGTTTGGCTCTCGGAAACTGATGTACACGAAGTCCAGGTCGCTTATTCTGACTTTGTCTGCCATGTGACCCCTCCTTCTGCTATCTTGTTTGGCCAATGGATATCATCGTCCTCGAAGAAATAACCTTTCCGTGATTTGATCAGTGTCTTGTACTTTGATTTTGGTGGCGGTGCTGGTTTCACAACGATCTCGCCGTCCTTCAATATCAGATTGTCTTCACCATGCTGTTGTGACCACAACTTCTTCTCCAATGACACTTCATGCTCCTTGCCCTGCACTGTTATGAAGAACTTCTTTGGTTCCCGCTTGGGCATGTTTTTCAGTGCATCAAATAATCCTGGCATGCAACTCCTTGTCGTGGTAGTGCCAGACCCTGCTGACACGTGTCTCTCCTACGTAAACGGCGTCTCCCGCCTTGTTTGGATATAGATATTCATTTTGGTCCTTGGTCCTCGTGGTGCCGTTGACCGCTGGCTTGTGATGTATGAATTTGAACCAATCGTAATCTATCAATCCCTGCGATGTGGGATCCATTATTCTGTATGCTAGAGCAAACACCACATCAGTGCTGGGGTATTCGTCATGGCAGTTAATCAACATCCTCGTCTTCACGTCATTCCAGTTCTTGACTATGTCTCGTGCCGTGTCGTAGAATTGCTGTGCCTTGGTGCTTCGTCGGAAGTACATTAGACCGTTGTAGATGTTGGGCAAATGGTTCCTCGTGAAAAGTTTCCTGTAGGGTGTTTCTTTTATAACATTATCTCTGTAATCTCTGCAATCTACACTGAACACTAGATCGTGTTGCCATAGGTGATGCCACCACCAGTCTGTGTTGATAGTCCATAACATGTCAGACTCTAATTTAATGGTATGGGTAAACGGTGTCATATCAAACGCCTTGTATTCATTTGCCCACTTGATCTCATGCTCCGCACTGTCGTCTTGTCTCATGACTTTTACTACATCCACATGTTCATTTTCGAATTTACTTTTCCTGTCCGTGACCACACATATCTGGTTGTGTTTGTTCCAACGCTTTATGCTCTTGGCCAGAGTGATGGACAGTTCGACATAGTCAGTCTTGCTGTTGTTCTGTGCGAACCAAAGGAATCCCCTAGACATTGGCTATCTCCTTATTGAGTACATGCACATCTTGATTTTCCACATAAGATATCTGATCATTGTACTTCCAAGCAAGACCTTCGTCTGTTATTTTGACTACCTCGCAATCTGGTGGCAGTGTGGGCAGTGAGAATGGTAACTTCTCGTATCCCGTGAACCCGTTGATCTGTTGCAGTGCCATGGCGAACATATAATCATTCCTGAGGTTCTTGCTGTATATCCTGTACATCTCTGTGAAGTAAGTGTAGTTCTCCTTGATGTATTTGACTGTGTCAAATATCTTCCCCACTCTGTCGTTCTTCTTGAACAGCAGTATAGTAGCCCACACCATGGGTATCATGCTCCATCTCCTCTGATCGAACGTGTTCCTACCTGTGAGATCATGTGCCGTGTCCGGAACCAGAAAATCATATTCTGTGTCAAACAACTGTTTCAGATTATCTGAAAAACAGAAGTAGTCGATGTCCATGACCAGCGTGGTGTCATAGGGTGATAGCTCGTAGGCCAAGTGCCTGTCCACATTGTTCCACTCCTTGCCGGATTTCTTGTTTCCCAGTTCCGGTTCTATGAACTTGTAGTTTATGAATCCCATGGGGCTCATCCGTTGATACGTAGCGAAGTCAGTGACCACTGTTATCTCCCTGCAGATGTTCCGCTTGACCAATCGGACACAACGTTCCAGTATCTTGTGGTACCGTGTGTGTTCGGTGTCGAAACAGAAAAGCAATACACCCCTAGACATCATGCGTCCTTTTTGGTGAATGTCTTGTATATCTGGTGGTATGCGTTCAGGCTCTCTTGATTGCGTTCCACTAACACCGACAGGAATTCGGCCGGGTCAGTGATCTCAACCGGATTGTTGTTTGTGTCCAACAAGTAGAAACTGTCCTGTGATTCCTTCAAGGTCCTCACCAGGCAGATCGTTGTGGGATCCGCACGGAACAGGTGTTCACGGTACGCCACCACCTGCCTGGAATGTGCCTTCTCCAGTGCGTTGCGTTTGGCTACCGCCGTGTCGTAAGATAGGTCTGATTGTTTTTTGAGTTCGCGAATGTCCATACCATGATTATACAATAATTATGGTGGAAAATCAACCTGGTAAAATTATTATTACGATGCCGAGTTTACTTCTTCGTTAATCGACAGGTACTGTATGGCCGCCGCCAATCCCTGTGCTGAAGTTGGCTCCTTGGCCGTCAGTGCTAAAACCATTGCTGGACATTCGTTGGGGTTGGTTGGAACTCCGGAGGTGTTGCCTGCCGTGTAAGTGTCATCAGCCGCTGGATCTGAACTGACCATCTTGATGTTGATCACTGTCGCTGAACTTGGTGCCGCGTCCAGGGAGGCGAAGATCTCAATGTAGTCTGATGTGTAACCTGCGTTGTCTGAAGTTAATTTAAGTAATGAGACATCACTGGTTGATATGTCATAGAAACCGGTGCCTGAAGCGAAACTGGTCTGTGTCTCACCTGTGCCCGATCTCGTTGTGGCGTGTGCCTTGAATTCCAATATGCCCACCGCCGCCGTTAGTTGTTCGAAAACCGTGTCCTTGTCACCGTCCACTGATCCTGATGTCGCTGGATCTATCTTGATCGAGCCGCCTGCGTTGAAGAAAGCCCTCATCGTGGCGTTGTCGGCGAACGTGATCGACCTCGTTATGGTCGATGTTGAATTCCATGTGTTGCCGTTGGTGCTTGAGCCCGCGGCCCTGTCTGTGAATGCTGTCGCGTTTGGTGATCCTGCCGCCACCGCCGCCGCCAAGTTGGCTAAATCCGAGATCAGTGCTGATCTGATCGCTACGGTGTCTCCCGCTGAAACTGATGATGCCGTGATAGATGTATTTGTGTGGTTAGCAATGTTGTCCAGGCCAGTGAATAGACTGTTCCATGATGATGCGTTGATCGTGCCACCGGCTGAAACCGTCGCTATTGAAGTTTGGTTTAGTCCGTAGTTTAATGCGCCTGTGCCCGCGAAATGGTTGTATCCGTATGGATCTGAACTGCTACCTACGAATGCGTTGTACTCGTCATCTAAAATTGTATCACCTGCTGTGTATGCCATAAAATTATTTCACCCCTATTACGCACTCTGTGAGTGCTGTTTCTTCGTTATATTTATCCTTGATCAGCCTTCCCAGGGTGTTAAAAGCGGTACATTCTTCTAGATCAGCAATCCTGGCCTCGCCATTTCCGGCTGATACCACACGGTCTCCCGCCCTGCCCGTGCCCTGTAGTTTGACCATCACACGGCCTTTCAGTGCCACCATGGGGTGTGAGTCGTTGTTGCCCGCCTGTGAATTCATCAAAAATGCTGGAGATTCGGAAATCACACCAAAAACAGCGTCAGATAGTTCCTCTTCGCATTTGGTTATCTCCGCTTTCCCGCCTAATATCACCACATCTCCCACCTGTGTGGCGCAATCCGCTTCATAACGTTCCGCTAAATCGGCGTACATGGCGCTTGTTGATGTGGCATGAATAATGTTTGCCCTTACGTCTACCAACGTTGGTGCTTCCATCTCTGTGTCTGTGGCCGCTGACTTGAATGCTGTCCAGGCACCGCCCGCGTTTCCGTATGTTGTTGACCCGTCATCCGCGAAGGTCTCGTCCCACACCCAGTATAGATTCTGTTCTGTGGCCGAGGAAGTCGAACCCCTGTTCACTTTCAGTCCCGTGTAACTAGGCATGCCCGCGTTAGATGATATGTTCCTGTTCAATTCTATGATGTTGTCTTCAACACTTAATGTATTTGTGTTTACTATTGTGTTCGTTCCATCAACAGTGAGGTCTCCCACTCTTAGGTGTTCTATCCTACCTGTCGATCCATTCATTCTCAGTGCTTCTTTGGTCACACCTCCATCATTTACTGTGAATATGATGTCTTTGTCCTGTGTGGTCTGTGCTATGGTGAAATCGTCACTTGACAAACTCATTGTCACATCCGATCCTGAACCTATGGTCAAACCTGTGTCATTTAGTATTCCCAACGTGCCTGACGTTGTGTCATTGGCGTTTGATCTCAGGTAGTTGGCCGCCGCCACTCCACCCAGTGCGTCTGAATCCGTTGCTGTTCCCCTGAATTTCACATTTGATACTGTTGTAGAAAGTTGAATACCCTGTGCCACTGAAGCGAACCCCGCCGATACTAGTGCGGCACCTAGTGTTTCTGTTGAACTTGGTGTGAATGCTAGGTTGGATACCACACCAACAACAGTGTCATTAGCAACAAGTTTTAGAATACTTCTTTTGACACCCGTGTTGTCCTCAGGAGATTCTGTAATAACCTGTGTTACTCCAGAACCTGCAACCGTTGTTGGGCCAATCAGTGTCCAGGCAGAACCTGTGTAAACATAAAGTTGTGTGTTCGTGGTATCAAACCACATGTCTCCCTGTACAGCATTCGAAGGTGCTATGGCAGAGTTAGTTGTTGAACCAACTGGTTTCCATTTTAATCCTGTGTAAACGTTGATCTGATTGTTTGTTTTGTCGTACCACAATTGACCCTGTATCTTATTCGAAGGTGCAGTGGTGTTGTTGAAATTCTCTAATAATTTTACAAGGTTCTCATTCAACTTCTCACCGAAGCCTGCGTAACCTTTTCCTATCAGCGTTAGGTCAGTGGTGGCTACATCTATAGTGCCATCTGCCAGCGTGACCAACAAAGTCCCAAATGTGTTGTTTATCTTGTATGCCATTGTCTAGTCGTTGTTTGATGCGTTGTCTCTGACCTCTGTCAAGAAACTGACATCACCTACTAATTTGATTAAAATAGTTGCCAGTTCAGGTGTCAGCATAGCGTCAATCTTTGCTTCTTCCTCCGCTGTCCAGGTTGACTCGTAGTTTTCGTTGATGTAGTCTGCGACTTCTTGTTTTGTTGCCATTTAAATGCTCTCCTTATGCTTATTTATTAAGGTTATCGATCTGCTCATCGTCGGATATCCAAGTTAAATCCTTGGAATAAGATCCATCAAGATCCCTCAAGAAAGTCTTTACGTTGCTCTCCGTAAGCACCATATTGTGGTATTTTGTATACCTTTTGTGCAGTGCCTGTTCTTTTGTGGCAGTATAGACCAATTTTAATTTTTTTGTCTTTGCTAATCGAATAATCTCATCTATGCAATGTTTTAAACAATTATGAACAATACGCTGTTTTGCGTCCTTGTCTGTAACCAACCATTCCATAAGACCAAACGCAGTGCCATCACAAACATACAAACCGCCAGCACAGACAGGGACACCGTCATGCTCGACTACTATGCCGTCCGGAGGAAGGCACTCCTTTGGGACTATACCAAACTCCCACTGTGTCCACCACTTGACCAG
>Ga0222719_10002577_pt1 | contig 16469 bp, 8 predicted proteins | sample C33_34DmetaG_FD_165039 | JGI IMG/M metagenome (GOLD analysis project Ga0222719, IMG submission 165039) | Estuarine water microbial communities from San Francisco Bay, California, United States - C33_34D | ecosystem: Environmental > Aquatic > Marine > Unclassified | place: USA: California... | reverse complement strand
GCGTAATGCGTCACAGTTACCGTACTGAGTCGCTATCACCGACACTGTGTACCGTCTCCGAGCCGTCTCCGATCGGATCGTTGACCATAGCAGTCGCAGATTACTCAGTTCGTTGTTCTCAAAGTAGTGTAGAGTACCACTGAGCGTAATGCGTCACAGTTACCGTACTGAGTCGCTATCACGGAAACTATTAGATGTAGGCAGAGCAATGTAGATTTCACTATGGTTGTGGCCTACTTAACGCACTTGCCGTTAGTGATTAACCAACTATACTATTCGTGGTAATCAACACGCATCTACGAATATTTCTAGGAGTACTAAAAAAATCCCATTGTTTGTTTACATAAATACTCGTTAAGTATCGAAATTAACTATAATTAGAATCTTCGCTGGGCCACTGAAAACGTTTAGGCACAGGGGGCGGTTTGGTCGCTAAAGAGACGTTCGTTTTCAGGTAAATTCAATGCTTTCTCGGATCGGATAATGACTGCTTTGAGTTTTGTATGTACCATTCCGACCGACCACCGACGAACAAATTCGTTCGCCTTACAGAGAAATTCTTGCGATCGCAAGTAAACTGCAAAAATACAGGTATCGCAGAAGCATTCCATCGAATTCGTCTGGTTATAGTGCTCTAACAACGAATCAACCTCGTTTTTCCATTGCATGAAAACATCGCGATTCTCGAAGGTGAATACCTCGGCAAGACCATGGATTTCGACGCTGAAACGAACTGGGTTACTGGTGGACGACATGATTCCGTTTCAAGTTCTTCTTTTCTAAAATTATGAGTTCAAAACATTAATGAAACAAGCTAGATACCTGTCGATACAAATCGGTCGACTCTGATCAGTCCCAATCCATCAGTCCATCCCAATCAATCGTGATGGATTTCGATTGGTGACGCACGTCATGGAGGTCCGTGGTATCGTGACTTTAAATAACGATCCCGCGGGGTTCATCTCTTATCAGTCCAAACACATCAGTCCATCCCAATCAATCGTGATGGATTTCGATTGGTGACGCACGTCATGGAGGTCCGTGGTATCGTGACTTTAAATAACGATCCCGCGGGGTTCATCTCTTATCAGTCCAAACACATCAGTCCATCTCAATCGCAATGGAAGTCGTGAGGGATTTCGATTGGTGACGCACGTCATGGAGGTCCGTGGTATCGTGATTTTAAATAACGATCCCGCGGGACAACAATCGTTCATATAAAAATACTCCGTTATTTTACCGCGTTATCGTTATGCGTGCTCACGAGTCCGCGCCACGAACCTTAGTCAATATCCAGTCCCCATGACGACAACGGTTCGGCGGCTGCATTCAAATGGTCGTGGTACTCCTTTCTTAGATTTCGATACTTGTCTTTCGCCTGTATATTGTCTCTCGTGTGGAGAACATCGTAGTGTTTGACAATTTTTTTCCACTTCTTTTTTCCGAACGCTCGAAGTCCCTCGCATAAAGCCAGTACTTCCGCATTCTTCCAACGTCGGTAGTTTCCAGATTCATCCTGAACGGATTCTGCCGTTGGATCGGCATCTTGGTGACATTGTTCTGCATATGTAATAACATCGTGATCCTCGGGCGTTAGGGGATAGAACCTCTCTCTGGATGTGGATCGATCGCCACTAGAGATCCCAGATGCTGATCTTCCGGAATCTGAGATCGACACCCTCCTGTACGATCTTCCACTGCTAGATCTTCCACTGCTAGATGCCCCCGAGTCCACCCTTGCAAAACTAGGAAAGGACGGTCTCCTTCGTGCCAGCTGGGGCGTCTCGTACGTGGTCGAAGTACTCATTCCTCTATCGGTAAACAAGGCTTCGACGTCTGAAGGCACAGCGTCCAAGGAGTCCATTCCAGCCACTGCCCGTTTGCAGAGGTTAAAAAATTTCTCTCTGTCAGCAAACACCTGCTCGAGAATTCGGGGTGACATCCTCCCCTCTGTCACTGCTGATGACAGCGATATCTTGTACCATTCCATAGACGGTTCTGCCCCCGCGCTGTGTTCCAACATCAATGTCTCTCTCTTGGGCTCTTGACATAGGGACAGTTCCAAGCTATCAGTCCCGTTGTTCTCGATGTATGGTACGGTGCAAACATCGATGCCTACCTCCCGAACCCTCTGGACGAACCAGGCCTTCCAATTCGGAAATCTCAAGAAGCCTCCTCCTATCACCGCACTCCACTCTTTGAAACGATCCAGTTGGTTTTGTAGAAACATCGTGTCAGTGTCAAAGTTCGCAGTAATCCCCATCTTACTAAGAACATTCTTTGCGATCGCATTGAAAGAATCGTGACTGTAAAATAGATCTCGAAGCTTTTTGTCCGATCTCGGAATCGATAGGTAGGACATCTGGTGAAGCAGCGACTTCGTTCTGTCGCGGTTTACGAGTTGCTTGATGAAGTTGTTCTCTTCGATCAAGCGAGTGGCCGTAATAAAAAACGAACGAGCAATGATGAAGTGTATCAGAGACTTCTTGTTTATCGTAACAAGAATGGTATTCCATTTGTCCCTGACACTTCTCCTCACTTTACTCATGGAAACGGCGAAAGGGTACTCATTGTCGGTTTTGACTGGGCAGATGATGCCCGTGTCGGCGTCAACGTCAAAGGACGTGCGCTTTAGCATCCGTCTAGCCTTGAACGTATTAGGAACCATTTTCGATGGTGTCGCGTGCCACACTATTGGCGTGTGGGTGAATCCGTTGCATCGTAATTCTCCTACGAACACGAGATAGATCATGTTATGTAGCTTCGAAAATGGCCAGTCCACAAGTTCATCGGCGTCCCGATGTTTAACTCGTTCTTCCTCAAAAATCTGGAAAAGTGCTTCTGCTATTCCGATTAAATAGCGACAGCCATCTTTCTTCCATGCAGGAGACTGTTTCCCCTGTCGCGTTCCCCCAGTACCCTTCAACAGTGAAAGCAGCTCCTGGGGGGTTGTCACCAGGTCATTCGATATTTCGACACGCTTCTTGTATCGAACTGATGGGTATTTCAAGTCGTAGTCCGTTGTGGGTATATCGTCTTGTGATACATACATGTGCTCTGGGATAGCCATGTACGCATTTCGGTGCTGGTCGTAGCAACGGACGATTGGTAGGACAATCAGGTAAATGAATCGTTTCTGCTCCCAGTGCGACATTGTCAATAGAGCCCAAATATCCATTTGTTCCAACGGATTCGGAAAAACGTCAGAATCCGGAAGACTCAGCTCGTCAGGTATTGCGCCTGTAGCTTGATTCAAGCGGTCATCACTGATTTCTGGTTCGGTGGCCATCTCATTACCCGACCCATATGCCGCTGCCTCCTGTTCGGGATCCACAACAAACTCCTCTTCGTCCGCAACACGTGTCTGTCTACCGTCGTTGCCGTCGTCGTTGCCATCTTCCCCCGCCTCGCCATCCGTCTCATTGTCGGAAACAGCGGTTGGAGGGGGAGCGGACAGGTCTAACGGATCGTCGGTGTGCAAAGCAGAGGACTGCCTCATTGCGGCTTCGTCATATATGCGTGTGCTGCTGTCAACTGAGTCGTCTTCGGGGGGGTCCTCCGAGAAGATACTGGAGTCGAATTTCTCTTCGCTACACAGTCTTCGCCTAATCTTCTTATCCTGGAACATAAACACCATGTTCCATAGGCTGTAATGATTGATGCAGGTCGAGTATGGCAATGCAAATAGCTTCGACTCCTTCACTGCTTCCAGCATGTAGGGGAGCATATTATCCGAGCCCTTGCGAAACCAATCATTGTAGTTAACGGGGCTAAGGTACGACATTTTGATCACCGTAGGATCGGCGCCATACTTCAAGTGGGTGATCTCCGCGTCCTCCTCCGTTATATTCAACCGGTGATTCTCGTGGAGCTGTGCAGGGACCATTTCGGAGCATTTATGCTGGTAACGTTTAAACAGGGGGTCCTGTTTTGGCATTGCGCCGACCAGGAGCGCGGCGGCCTGTATTGCAAGTAAGAGACCCATCCGTGCAACTGCAGATAGTGCTGACATAATCCTGGAAGTATCACGCCATTTGCAACCACGGGAAACATACTTATCAAAAAACTTCAATCCTCCCATATTTTCAACAACATGGGTTTTGATTGCCTCACTAAGATCCGGTTTCTTCACTGCTTCAATTACGCTCTGCATACGTAGACCAGGGACCACCGGGAGGCAAATCGATAACCCCCTCGGAGTTGGAAAAAGATGATCCAGCGAACGCTCATCTGGGTCCTCTTCACTGTCGGTGTTGAAGCCATCTTCTCCGGTTGGACGTCTACCCGGCGGCCCAGCCCTAACAAGATCTTCCAAAGTTTCGTCTTCATCCGACAGGCTTTCCCCGTGCCCATCTCGACTCGCGTCGCCGACGTCGTCGTCGTCGTCGTCGTCGTCGTCGGTACCTTCTTCTTCGTCGGTACCTTCTTCTTCGTCGGTATCTTCCTTTTCGTCGGTATCTTCTTCGTCGGAATCCGCACCGCCGGCATCTTCATGATCGGCATCTTCCTCGTCGGCATCTTCGTCGTCGGTATCAGCGTTACCCCGCAGGTTTGCACTTCGCATCGTAAGGAAGAATTCCATACGAACTCCAATATTATTCTCGCATTCGAGCTTGGACTGCATTTGCTTGATTCCACTTGTAACTATTCCGACTTGCCTGGCCAACGTTTGAAACTGTTTGTCTACATCGAGAATCTGGGATCGGCCGCAGCTTGCCTCCAACAGGGACATCATGTTGGCGGACAAGGTTTTGCAACTGTCTTCGTATGGCTGTCCGTCCATAAAGGCGGGATTGTAAAACTGGCATCCTTGCACAGTCAACTTCGTTCTCGAAGGTGGAAGCCTGACCACCTTCCTTGGACGTCGGTATAGTGTATCTTCCTTTTTCGTGTAACCAACCTCCAGGGGGAACCTGGGGTTCGTGCTGGAAATGAATCCTCGGCATCCAAGAGTTGGGTAGGTGAAATGTCTGGTTTGCACCATGGGGATGTTTCTGCTGGCAAATTCGTAGTCATCATGAGGATAAACACCAATTTGGTGATCGAACTCTCCCTCCATCGTGAGCACCTCGCGAACGTAGTTTTTCGTTTCGTCGATGTCGTACAAGAAGACGAAGTAGCCGTCTGGGTCGGCAGGGTGAAACTCGACTCCAAAATCCACGAAAAGTCCAGTATGCTTGAGCTGGGGAACCTGATATATCCCCTCCTCGCCATAATAAGATTTGAAGAGACGTTGTAAATCGCTTTCGATTCGCGGCATCGCATGGTAGTTGATATAATTTGCAAGGTCGTAGTCATCATCCACGCTGTCAAACGTTTTGTTGAGGAAGTTTTCTTTGTACCACCCGCATTGGTCGAGCCTGTAGAGAAGTTTGGTGTTCACCGCTTTGCACTCGATGACTTTGTTGAGAAGAATTCCTTCCGCGACATCACGTAAGTTTTGGAGGCTGTTTGTAGAAGTAGTGTTGTAATTGATTGCCATTTCCAGACCAGTGACAACATCCTCCTGAAGTTCGTCTTGAAAGTACGCTAAGATTAAAAGAGAGCACTCGAAGTAGTCTAAGAAATGACGAATGTTTTTCCCGTTGAATGCCTTCTTCGCCACTTTCACGTACTTGAAAGCTTTGTCTTGTTCGGGTTTTCTTCGAACAGACATCATGTTCGAGGTGACGGTTTCGTAGAATAGTTTCTCTTCATCGTTCATCTCGGTTGGTTTGTCCCGCAGTCGCCAGTCGTTGGAAATCCGAATGACTTCCTTGTAATACCACGTGGAGAGCTGAATCGCAGCAACTACTACGTCGGTATGAAGCCTTGTCAGGTAGGGCTCGGACGGGACGTACTGATCGTACAACACATGCAGGTAAACTTCAAACGTCAGAGGTTGGAAGTTTGATTCCGGGGGGGCACCGACGATCTCCCCAATTTTGATGCTTGGGAACGATTCCAGATTGATGAAGTGACATAGTCTGTACTTGTATCGAGGATTAAACCGCACAAGCTCGTTTAGATGATTCCAGGTTTGAGCGGTAAATCTCGATCGGTTGTTAACTTGCGTCCTCATAACACTCAGGTCAAGTTCGAATCTGTACGATGGGTGTGTGAAGCAACGTCCGAGTTCTTTGAAATCAATTGTAATGAGCACAATCGAGTCAATGTCGAGGTGAACATGGAACTTGCGACATGGGCATAGTTGACTCAACAAGTGAACCGAAAAAATATCTTCCTGTCCCTCAAACAAAACATGTCCTGTCGTGACTCGGCGAACGTCCGTATTCGCCTCAGGGTCAACAACCTCATGGTCATCAATGACGTCATCCGTATTCTGCTCGTCGTCGCCCTCGTCTTCTAATTCGAAAATACGGACGTCATCACCACTGCCGATTGTGGTTTTTTCATCCTTGGAGGAGTCTGTGTGTTGAGATTGCTCGTCATCGTCGTCAGATTGAGGTTTCGTAGACGAAGTTCGTTGAGATTGCTCGTCCTCGTCATCGGATTGAGTTTTCGTAGACAAAACCGACTCCGACTCCGACTCTTCGCTGGTGTAACAATCCATTTGTGGTCCTGTAAACAAAAATTACTCGGTTAGTTTAAAACCTGAAGTGTACTGAGAACGAACACGACCACGACGATGACTATTGGGATGCGCGGAATCGTGATTGCACTTAATGAAACCACGGAAGGCCACGGAAGCGCATTAGTAACGGAGACCGCGTAATCGTTATGCGTGCTCACGAAATCGCGCGCCTCGATAGTATTTAACGTTGCTGCGCGTAATCGTTATTCCGCATAACGAAAACGCGGACCTCAATCCATAAAGAATTGTGACATTCTTGTGACATTTGGACTTTGTCATGTTTAATTAAAAAATTAAACGACATGCCATTAAAAAAATCGCAGTGTCCGTTGAAACGGTTCTGGTCCTTAAAAAGTAGGCAGGTCCTTCGGTCGAACGCAACCACGACAGGAATCGACAGGAATCGACAGGAATCCACCGATTGCGCGGTTGCACGCAGTCGACAGGGCTCATTTTGCGGTGATTGCCACGAACGACAGCCACAGAAACAAGAGGACAAGATAGACAAGATAGACAAGATGCCTACGAAAAGTACACCACCAGAGAAGGAGAAGACGATCGATGGTAGTGGTGGTGGTATCGGAGGATTTTTGCACACTTTTTGGGGAGGAGGAAAGGAAGGAGAAACGAACGAAGAGAAAGGGAACAGCGAGGAAGCCATTGGGGGATCCGCGGCCGGTCGTGAATCGATGAGCGAACATGCGGCGGTCACGACGGACGAGACGAACGAGGAAAATGGCACAGGCCCCACGGACATGGTGATTGAGGGCGATGCTGCCAGCGAAACGATGTTGGAAGGGTCTGCCGTGACCCCGGGAGTGATAGACATGGAAGTCGACGAGTCGGATGCCGTCGAGCTGATCGCGACTTCAGACAAGGTGAACCACGAGTCGTGGACCAAGCAAAAGGCGGTGTTGTTGCCGTCGTCCGAAACGGAACAGAAGAACGAGGAAGAACTCACCTGTTCTGAATCCAAAACGATGGTCTGGCGTCCCAGCGACGATGAGACCGCTTTCAAAAGTGGAGAAGCGTTTCTCAAGGTCACGGATGTATCCGACACCACCAAGGAAACGCTCGACAGCGTGTTGAAGTGGGCCTGGTCAAGTGAAAAAGATTGGAAACTGCCTCCCGAGTTGCTAATGCTTGGGATGAAGTCCGCAATCAAATTAGTGAGTGAAATGAGCAAAGATCCGGACGATCTTGCACAATCGGAAATTAGCACCGGGATGAAGCAGTACCAAGGAGGCGGGTGTGTGGGTGAACGTCGTGTTGCGACCCTAATTGGCTGGCTGCGACTCTACTTCCTTTTCCGGCCGATGCACTACCAAGCTGATGATTGGTTCAATAGCACCTACCCGCAGCTGCTTGGCCATCTGACTCAGAAGGGTTTCAACAAGTACACTTATCGTCTTGTCGAACCAATCAGGTACGTTAAATGAAAAAATTCGAAATGTTAAGAAGCGCCCCCATAATGTGTGTCTTCGCGTTAAATAAAAAAATAAACGGGGTGTATTGGTTGGGAGGTGCGCGGTTTCGTTATCGGTGGTAACGAAAACGCGGAGGTTTGGCAGACCTGTCTAACATTTCCTTTCGTTTCTTCAGTTTTCTCAATGCCCTGCACATTGACCTTGACGATAGTGAACGTTCGAAGCACTTTTTCATCGAGGTTCGCGTGAACCTAAAGCATGTCGAGGCATGTGTCAAGCGCGAGTACGCTGATTTTCCGGCATGGGAGGATAGTATCAATATGGCCTCTTACCGTCGGTTGCTCTTGATGTGGGATATCTGCTGCAGGGCCTACCCGTCACTGATTCTTTACTTGACCGGTCGCCCTCCTGTTGACGAGATCGACTGCGCCTTCCTTTGCAAGAAAGGTGTTGACGACGATCAATCCGGCCTTGGTCTACAGGTTGGATTTTCTCGCAAGTCTGCAATCTCGCTAGGAAACCTCTTGTGGTGCGGTTGGGGACGAGCGAACAAGGACCCTGAGAGTGCCGTGGAGGCTAAGGCGGAGGGCTGGAAAAATCTCGTGGACGGGTGTGTCACGCCAAAGCTATGGACCGTCTCTGACCCAGCAGAATTCGTTATCCCACCGGACCTCAAACGCCGGCACGCAAACAAGATGGGACACATCTACTGCGAGGGATCCGTGGAACGGCTTACAGGTGCCTTTCTGACCATGTTCGTATCGAAGGAATTCTCTTACTTGAAGAGTGACGAATCCGGTCAGTTGGGCGCCGACAAGAGTCCGACTTGCATGCCACTGCTGTTTTGTCAGCCCAGCTGCAATCATCGTCCTTACGAGACTGCTCATCTCAAGAACAAGGTTGAGGATATCATTGCGACGAACCTAAGTAATCCTCAGTTGGATTACCTTGGCGCCGGATCGGGCGCACTTTGTGCTCTGGTGTACAAGGAGCAAATCTGTGGAAGGATGTCGACCGACGACCCCCGCTTAATCAAGCCGGTGATGGAGAGTTTGCAGTCACGCACGAAGATTGAAGTGTCACGTTGCACGAGAGCCACTGCCGTCAACTCTGAGGATATCAAGAAGCTGGCCAAAATATTTGGCATTACCATCACGGCTCCTGAGGGTCTGTACGAGGATTTCGAAGCTCATGCAGATAAGATGGCGGGGGACTGCAGTGGCGCGGATGCGTCCGGCCCTGGCCTTTTACGTACCAAGAAGGAAAAGGTCGATTTCTTCAAGAAGCGGGGTGAGGTGTGCTGGGAGTTCAGTTATCTGCTGAGGTACCTATGCAAAATGTTTGGCGGTTTTCGTAAATTGGAGGACATCCTTGGGTTCCATAAAGTGCTCGCAGAGGCGCTTGGCGTTCGCGACCAGGCACCGCCCCGAAACGTGCCCGACCTACTGGAGGAGTGTCGGACCTATCTACACGCTCTCACACCCTTGCGGATCGGATTGATCGAAGGTCTGGGTCGTATGCTAGCGTGTATGTATCATTCGCGAATGTTTCACCCGGAGACTAACGACGCAAGTCTCATCGAGCGCTACTCCGACGTGGACAATGACAAAGCGGCGACGTACCTGCAGAAGGTTGAGGATCGCAGTAACTTCAAGCAGAATCTCAGCGTCACTGCATACTTGGAGGCAGTCACAAGACCATCTGTCAAGGTGCTGATTCACAATCCGGTCTGTTTCGAAGATGGCGGCTTCCGTCACGACGACAGCGAACTATCGCGGCAGGATATGTGCTGCATGGCCGACATCAGCAAGGACCTTCAGGGAGCTGCGACAATTGCCGAGTCAACGAGTTTGGTTTCCCTTCTGAAAGGTTATTTCCAACAACTGAGTTCCAAAAGGGACGAGGCAATGGAAAACTATTTTGAAAAACCTATTGAGTTCTCGCAGGACATGGTAACCAAACGCGAGCTACGAAAATCGACTAGCAAACGTGCGGTAAGCGCGAATCGAGTCAATGAGGTCGGCAACTGTGCGATCCGTCTCTTGCAATTGGTTGATTATCTGCTGGACGAGCCAACGAAGGAACTCACGAAATGGATTGACGACTGGACGACGGATCTACCAAAATTCACTTGGGAACCTAACCAAGCGATTAAAGATGACGAGATCGAGCGCTTGGGTTTAACCACCGTATCTCTCACAAGCACGAGAATGATTTTATACAAGGCGTTTGCCAACATTTTTGGTAAGCAGTTAGTTGGCGTCGGTCCGTACTGCCAGAAGAGAAGCGTCATTGTCAACCACGCACCCACGAAGACATACGAATTGCTGGCTTTCGTTGGCTTGGCAATGGACTACTGGTACGACAACCGTACGCTGGCGTCATTGCAGAGCATGGTGACCAATAACGGTGCTCCGTCGACCAAAGGGCGCGACCACCTCTCGACCTATGTCGAACGTGGTTGTTTCAATGATAAAAGAGAGCGTATCGTTGTTCCTCGTGCCGCTGGAGATACCGGAGAGTGGGAGTCTACCCCGCTCAATAAGATCAAGCCTGTGCCTGCACTACCGCTGTTTTTCCCGGGCAGCAAGGATCCATTCGATTCCGCCTGTCTGAAGGCGACGACGTTCGTATACATGAACTTCCTCCAGAAGCCCAGTTGGACGCTCCTTCGCACCTTACAAAACTGCTACATATTTCACCAGTGCTTCCGGTGGCCCGAGCCCAAGCCTGGCGTTAAACGTGTACCCGAACCAATCAAAGCAAGGTTGAGAGGTTTTGAGACCTTCAAATCCGAAACAGAGTATCGGTTCTTCGTGAACTGCACCGCTTCGGTGGTCCACGCCATTGACACATTCGGGTTATTGCTGCCGTACGACAACGAAAGCATAGTCGAGTTACCTCCAGACGATCCGGAAGGAGAATTGTCCAACTCCCCCGTCAAGGCGACTGCCTCCGGCAAGAAGAAGCGGAAGAGAGAAAGCAAGGGGAAAGGGAAGGCTCCCCAACTGACGGACCCCGATTTGAGCGGACTTGAAATGGCCCTTAGCCCGAATGCGTGGGAAAGGCTGGTACCCACCTATAACGACAGTGCTGTTGTAAAGAAATGTCGTGAGCGCGGGGCAAACTTTCAGGGCCTCGTCAGTTTGATTGCCTTTCTCCTGCTTCGACACCCTGAAATACTTCGGTTCCATAAAAACACGTTTGACGGTATCGGTTGTAACGGAACCGGCGAAACAGGAGAAAAGCTAGGAGCAACGAGGCCTGCCGACTGGAAATTTGGATTCTGTTTGTTTGAGCACGGCATCGATAAGCCGGTCGGGTACAATCTCACTGAACTAATATCGCTTTTGCTGACCGGCAGTCTTCCAACTCGAGGGGGTCGTCTGATCGTGACTGACGACGAAAAGAAACGCCTCAAGGCAGCCATGGATGAATACAACTACGACTCCTACAGGAAAGCCTGGAAGGACCCGAATTCATTCTGCGATGTTTCGCCGAGTGGTGCGCCGACGACGGTAGCGCCGAGGAAAATATTACAGTGGATTCCAAAGGAGGTTGATGGGAATCCACTGGAGGATCCGGAATATCTAGCCCAAATGAAAGTTCGGCTTTTGTTGTTTTATCCGCCTGAGGACACGGACACCGACACCGACACCGACGACAAAGACCCCAAGCGTGACGACAAACCCAAGCCGGACACAGACACCAAGTCTGCAGATAAAGATACCAAGAGTGCTGGTAAAGACACCAAGAGTGCCGACGACAAAGATGGGTCTACCGACAACCAAGACGCCGATAATCCCACTCGGCCTACTACAAGGAGTACGACGCAACCAAACAAACCGGATAAATCGACGACGGAAGATGATGCGGATGCCGCCGATGCAGCTGTTGTGCAGCCTACAGTATCACACTCAGACAGTGAGGAACAAGGGTCGCAAAAGAAACTCTCCAAGAAGGAACAGGAGGCGAAGGAAGAGGCGAAACTTCTGGACAACGTGGAGGCGGCGTGGCATAGTCGCTTGACAACGAACCCAAACACGAATAACAATACGATATTGTTGGATGCAAAACACGGAGAGTCGGACTTGCGCGAACTTATCGAGCATGACCATTCAGGGGAACGCGTGAAAAAGCATATGGAGAAGTTCGTCAAGAAATACGTTCTCCCGGAGGTGGAAAAGCAATTCAACGATAAGAGTGAGTGTGAGAACACGGTCCGCCCGTACTTTGACAGCATCATCAAGGAAGTGTTGACTTGGCAATACATCGCGCTAAACCCACAGTCGGAACGCATGGACGTTCTTTGTCCGTTGCTGGGATCTCGGTGGGTTGGGCGGTACTGTCAGTCGATCATGTCATTCTTCAAGGGTCGCTATTGGGCGCACCAGGCAGAGCACGATGCTACGAAACAGATGATAAGTCGGACGTACACCGGCGAGTGTAAGCGTCCAGTGCTCGACGACTACTTGATAGCTCACTGCTTCACCCCCCGCAGTGACAAGATTTCGGACATGGATCCGGAAATCTTGCGTGAAGACATGGAGTGGGCGGTTGAGCAGGCAACGACGTCGTTGGTGTTGAATTTGCTCCGTCGGAGTAACATGATGTATGTGTCGGGAAATACGAACGATGACCAATACCAGACGTTCACGACAGCTGATGTGCCAAAGCTCGTCCCGAAGGATATCATTAAAATGGTGTTCTCGGGGTTCTTCCCTGACGATGCGAATGCGAAGGAAAATTACGCAACCGTTTTCTTCGGTGACGTAAGTGATGGGGGAAAAGAGTGGAAAATTTTTACTGCATTGGTAACGAGACTCTACGAAAGGACCCAGAGCGTGTACAAGAAAATGATGAAAGACCATCGCGGTGGCAGGGACTTTGTTTTGAAAGATTACCTTGACAAGAGCCGACCAAGCAACGCTAGTTCCGAGGGAAGTACCAAAACACCGCCACCGAAGAGAACTAAGAAGTCTCCTCCTAGTAGGTCTTCTTCTTCGTCAAAGTCTTCGTCAAAGAGCACTCGGTCACCAAAGTAAATCTCCCATAATATATCAAAACTATTTACATGTTTCCCTCTTTTCATTAGTAGTTCTTGTGCCAACTATTGAAAATCAGTTTTGTATGTCACACCGCGGTATCGTTATTCACAATAACGATACCGCGCTGAGAAAAAAATTACATTTTATAGTTTTCCCCAAAAAAAACGATGAAAACATTTATCCGCGTTTTCGTTATCGTTCACCATGATTCCGCGGAGGCACGAAGAAAAAATATTTATGATTTGGAAAATATGTTCACGTTCTAAGACATGTCCGTTGACACTTAATATTTCTGGTAACAGCATCCGGTTTACCCCCTTACTAATTTGTGGCTCCTTTTGCCAACGTGGTGGCCAGTCGAGAATCCCTCGCTCCATACCCCACAGAAACAGCAATCATGGTCGTTACTCAACTGTACACCGATGGTCACCATGTTATGCATTTGAGGTTTGCGACCGAGGAAGACAGGACATTTTGGGCATTCCGGCAGGGGATCGCGTCTTCCCCCATCGCACCGTGGACCAACTACACCCTTCCGAACGCAATGGTCACAATGACGACAGTTGACGACGTTTGCTATTTGTTATTTGACTATCGACTTTCTAGAAAGCTTCGCCACAACGCCATAGCCGCGGCCATCTAGTGTCACGAGAATTTTAGGACCTTATCTATCTCTGATTGTCCGTCAGCCTCAGGAGGGCTCTCCGGGGTAGAAGGCTGGGGATGGGCCGAAGAGGCGCTCTGTGAGGATAACACCGCGGCTGAACAAGAACATTTCTACGTCTTGGACGTGCAACTTGATATAGTTGGGAACCTTGTCCACGCCCCATTGCGAGACGAATCGTTTGGCCATTCCTATCCACTCTCGCCCCTTCGTGATCCGCGTGGCCTCTGGGTGGGGGCCACCTTCGTTGAAGGTGGACCAGAACGCCTTCAATCCGTTGAGTTGCTGTTTGTATGACATCAAATCCTCCATGCCATCGAACTCGTACAGGGTGGTACCGCTCATAAATGTGTATTTCGGCATGGTGGCAGGGGGGAAAAGGTAGATGGAAGGAGCTGCTTTAGTTCGAAAAACACCAGAAACAATGGCCGGGTATTTTTTGTGTGACCCCGGCGCTTCTCCGACTGGCTAAAACGCGGCGCAAAACTGCAAAACAATTTGACGGACAAACCTACAGACGATTTTTAACACAACACCCCCGTGAAAGACTACTCTCCAGTCCCATAAAAAGTGAGCATAGCATGGTTGTCCAACATCAACACACCACGGCGCGTGGTGAGTATACCCTTACCGTCACATTTGCTAACGAGAGAACCAAAAACGAATGGATCGATGATGTGTGTTTCCACATTGCAGAAATTAGCGACATTCTCTTAAATCACCTCCTTGGTGACATCGACGAGACGGTATTCCGGGAAATGGCGTTTCATGAGATCACATTCCTTCGCTCGTTCCGTGATTCCTGGGGACAGGAGCGTGTCCCCCCGGAGATGGTGAAGGCCATGACGTTCCTGCAGGCGTATATTCTCCAGACGCCGGAGCGCAAACGACGCCCAAAGAAGCAGAAGAAGAAGCTAACCGAGCAGGACGAGAAGGCAGTGATAGCGAGGGCCTTGGTACCCATGACCAGGCGCACATTGGAGGACGTCACGGAGGCGCTGGTTAGGGCCGTCACCGTTGACACCACTTCGGCACCATACAATTGGAAGATGGCTGATCCCCAACGTCCGATTGATGTAACTGTGATTCTCCAGAGTTGGGGCGTCTTTACTCTCGTCCCGCGAAAGATTCCGGATGGGAACGACTTCCCAGACATAAGTGGTTTGAGCGAGGAAGAAAAATTGGCGACCATGCTTGTTGAGACTATCGAACGGTACAGCTGCCGCCATTATGAAATATACGGCAGCGATACCGAGGATCATTCCTCCCGGCCCTTGAATATTTTGATCTGGAACTGCCGGTGCAAGGGCAATATCGTCAACCCGCCCGAGAGCGTCCCTGAACCAACCCTACGACGTTCCACGAGGACACGAGTACCCCCAAAACCATCGTACGTACCCAGCATGTTTGGAAAAACGTACGCATGATCCGGTGTCAGAGACGGTAAAACAGAGCATTAGATTTATTGGTTATCGTAAGTTCATGTAGGCACCTCGTATTACTTCTCCTCTCCACTGTCGTTGTTGGTTTTCGCCGCCTTCCTGTCGTTGTAAACGCGAAAGTTCAGTTGTTTCGAGGGGTCGTCGTCCTCGCTGCTGCTGTCCTCCTCCTCTTCCTCCTCGTCTAGGCTCTCATCGACGCCGTTGGCTGTTTCCAAAAGGATGCGAGATACCTTTTCCTGTTCGTGTTCGGAACAGCTGCTGTCGTCACTGTCGCAGGGGATGTCCTTGGCATTGGGGATCTTTCCCCCGACAATGGAGTAGCCGACGGCTTCCAGTGTCACAATGGCATCCACATCCTTTCCTTTGTCCTCGCCTCTGGCCAAAGCCTCCTTGACCTCTTTCAACGGGCGCTGCGTGGCGATTGCCAACGATCTGGCAATCCGCTCCTCCTCCGGCACCTCGTCGTCTTCGTCGTGGTCGTCTTCTTTCTTGGCTTTCTTGGCTTTCTTGGCTTTGGGCTTTTTGGGGGTTATGGGGGGAGGAGGACCGAACAGCATTTCCTCCTCTGGTGTATCGTTTTCACCTTCAAGGTACCGTGTGCCCATTACGACCTCCTGGGGAACACGCTTGCGCCCCCAGCGCTCCATAAAGTCTCGAATGATGGGAAAATGCACTTCCTTCGCCTCATCCCGAAAGTCACTGTATCCCTCGCGACAATTGTGATCCCCGTGGCGTATGAGGCCCCCAATGTCTTCCGATATCTTGGTGACTTCTTGGATCCATACGTCCCTATCTTCCTCCGTCGCGAACTCGAGATGGAGGGTGTACTCCCCCCGGGCTGTGGTGTGTTGGTAGCGGACGACCATGGTGATTGTTTGTGGGTTTTGTGGCACAAGGACACCGAGCAAAGAACCTATTCGGGTTTTCCGAGGAAACCGTTCATGTTCTGCGCTTCAAGGCCTAAACATAAGCCCCGCTTCGCTGGCACATGGTACAAACCGTGTATCCATTATATTTCAGTGTCGGGCATCTCTTTTTGATTAAAGCGAAGAAAACTAAATTTATTTTTTTAGTAGAGCCCGATCGTCCGAACCATCTTGGCTTCCGCGTTTTCATTATCGAGAAAAACGAATACGCGCCGTCAACCTGTCAGTAAACACAAAAAAAGAGGTGTTTCGTGTGCCTCAATGGCAACGAATAAGGGATCTCAATGGTTTCGTTCTTACTGCGTGCAACGCCGCTGTGATTCTGTGAGTAACAGCGCGGATTCGTTACTCGCCATCACGAATCCGCGGATTTGTTACCAGTTTGTCG
>Ga0222719_10002576_pt1 | contig 16472 bp, 20 predicted proteins | sample C33_34DmetaG_FD_165039 | JGI IMG/M metagenome (GOLD analysis project Ga0222719, IMG submission 165039) | Estuarine water microbial communities from San Francisco Bay, California, United States - C33_34D | ecosystem: Environmental > Aquatic > Marine > Unclassified | place: USA: California... | reverse complement strand
TTAAGTATGCTAACCTTGTTAGACGATACTGCCACATCAATAGGGTCACTATCTACAATAGTCAGTGTTGACTTTCTAAAGAAATCAAACTCAAGAAACTCACCAGCACGAGAGAAGATTACATTCTCGTCAGCCAGTAGGCCAAGCCTGTTTCTATGGAAGAAGATGTCTGCTAGAGTAAAGCCCACAAATGATGGGAATGGATTTGTGTTATCATCCCCTACTTTACGTTCAGCATATGTAACAGGGTCAAAGGTAAAGTTACCACTAGGTAGTTTTGCTAACTTGTGTGGTAATGTAGTATTGTCCAACTGTGTTAAAGATGCTGGTTCATTTGTTTCTTTCCAAACACCACCACTAAACTTAACATAGTAGTCATCCTGTGCCTTCTGGTTATCACCAGATACTTTGATTACAAATCCCTCTGCTGATTCAACTGGTAGTTTCTTAAAGTCACCTGTCTCGTTCTTAAATACAAGCAGGTGGTCACCACCATGTGAATCACCTACTTCTACTGTAAAGTCTGTAGCATCAGTAGATTGGATGTGGATGGTAGAACCATATCGTGTTAGTGTCAATCCTGAGACAGCACTAGCATTTGTGATGTTATCATAAAACTGAGTGGATACAACACTACCAGAAAAGGTATTCAAGTTCTGTGCAATCAAGTCAGTCGATGCACCACGTTCTGCATCCTGTGTCAAAGTTGTACTAGACTGTGTAGAAGACTTAGTAGCAAACTCTACTGTGCTAGTGCTACCACCCTTCGTCAACTTAAGACGATATGTGGAAGAATAGTCAGCTTGTTTGACATACACCAGTGCTTCTGGGTTTCTTGTTGGAGAGGTTGCAGTTCCTTTAGCAACCGTTGTGTTCTTGTTAATAATGAATGTAGCATCAGCAATGGAGACAGCAGCCAGTTCTTCATTAGGGTTTGTTAGCCCTGATAAATAAGAAGGCGCATTGTTTGTTACTGTTTTAGCCACACCATTTTTATCATACACCCGAATTGTGCCAGCCGTATCCACAATCATGGAGTAAAATTCATTCTCATCTCTTCGGATGGTATGAATGAACGCTTTATCAATGTTACTAATAACACCTAAATCTGCAAGGTGTTGTGTGCTAGGACGCTTTTGCAAGCCTGTGACAACATCAGACAATCCATTCTCTTGCAGTTCTGCCTGTGTACTCAGGCGCAATGATGGTGGCTGTTGTGATACCCCGTTGATGAGGTTGGGAATAGATTGACTTATGAGTGCCATTAGAAAGTTCTCCGTCCCTGCCTATCAATAATACTAAATGTATCGTAATTATCAAAGATATTGTGGTCATCGGAGGCTTTGTCAAACTCTTTAAGTTCAATCAGAGCCGTTTCCTCATCCCTCATTTGGAAATCATGTAGTGTATTTGAGCCAACAATCCTGTCTTGGAAGATGCGAGTAGCACGAAGGGTAACATAACGCTTGGCTACCTCAGGTAAATCTTCAAAGTTTAGGTGGACTACCACATCCAAGGCAACACTAGTGCCTACATTAAAAGTGTGGTTCTTCCTGTCATACATTTTTGTACCACGTTGAACGAGGTCAGGGCTGTCTGCCTTTAGTGTTGCATCTGCTCTCAAGATGTCTGCTGGTAGAATGATATTACCGCTAGTATCTTGGGCGAATGACTTATTTAATTCTGTGTTGAAGTGCCAGCCCATAGACTGCACCTCACGGTCAACTGTATTTAGAATACTTTCTGCAACTTCAGCCTCTACAAGTCCAGAGGACAGGCTGTTTACTGGTGCTTCACCAATAGCAGAGAGCATTGTGTTGACAGCATCTAGTTGTGTTGTTCCTGCCATGATATTCTCCTACCATTTAACTTTATGTGACCAGTATTTTGCGGAAAGTTTTGACTTAGGCTTACCTTGTGCATTATGTCTGGCATAATAACTACGTTTTCTAGCCTTGTCTTTTGCGCTTGAAGGGTTTTTACCTGCACCTTTGACACCCTGTTGTCCAAAGCGTATCAGTTTAATCTTCATACCCTCTTTTGCTAGTACAGCGTGGGACTTTCGTGGGTGCTTTGGTGTCCTTTTAGGTTTATTGTACCCTGCGAATGTTTCACCACGGTACTCAATGCTCATTTCTTCTTCTTTCCGTACTTAGCCATGATAGCAGCCACCTGTTTTTGTGGCATCCCACCAAAAGACATCTTCTTACCTGTCTTTTTGGATTCTGCTTTTGCTGCTGCAATACCTTCTTTGGTATATTTGTATTTCTTTCCACCTACTTCTGGCATATCTTACTCCAATGAGAAAAGGAGAGAGGCACTAGTAACCTCTCCCCTCGTTGATTAGGCCTCAGACAGACCGATACAAGCAGCAGGACGCAGGACGTTATGCCCCATTGCGTATTTTGCCACCATCAGTGTGCCTTGACGGTTAATCTGGTACTCAGATTCCATGCCAAGGTCAAGCAACTTGACAGTAGCAACGGCATCAGGAGTAAAGACAAAGCCACGGAACTTAGCAGCTTCAGCAACCATGTCACGCCCATCCACGTTAGCGGTTGGCAGGTCATAGTGTGTAGTGCGGCCTGAACCAGCAGTATTTGCAAGCGGCTGGTTGTCAGAAGTGACACCCTCACTTGGGTTAGCCGTAACAAGGCTGGCATACAGGTTAGTTACGTTAGCGTGGTTTGACATGACGACAGGCATACCAGCAATCTGTGGTACTACACCACCAGCGATTGCACCAGCACCACCGAAGTCACGGTTCATGTAAACCAGTTTGTTGCCATCGGTTACGTCAAGCAGCGCATAGTATTGGTCAGGAGCAAGAACAACAACAGCACCGTCAGTAGGTACGTTCTTGACTTCCATCTCTTTACGAGCGTCAAAGACTGCTTTGGCGAGTTTGGCTGGGTCTACTGAATCAGCAGAAGCCGTACCAATGGTTACGTTATTGGTGAAGTCTTCTTCAGTGAAAGACTTGTAGTCTTGGATAAGACCAGCAGCAGCCGTTGCGTTAGTTGACAGTGCAGCCTTTACCAGCATACGTGCTACGTTACGGTCAGCTTCGTTAGCCAACGCAATACCAGCTTCTTTAGAGTAGATGCTACGTACATCGTAGTGGTTGATTGCTTCGTCAATGTTTGCAATGAACTGGCTTGAGATAAGCAGGTCATCAATCGTGACAATACGCTCACCTGCACGAATGTTGCCACCAGTAATTTCGTTGCCAGGGGTCAAGTATTCGGCGGTTGCACGGCCTGTCATCGGGAATGATGCAGACTTACCTTTTGAAATTGTGCGAGTACGCACTTTGTCCATAAGGACTTTCTTTTCCTCAAAGGCGGTCAGGACTTCCCCAGCATACAGCTTAAGAAAGAGGTCACGAACGTCACCTGAGAGGTTATTTTGACCCTGAAAACTTACGGTGTAAGCAGGGTTTGAAGCAGCTTGTGCCATTTCTATACCTCATTTGGTTTATGTTAAAGTAAGTGCCTCAACTTTACTACGCTTTCTCCAACAGATTGTCCCTCGCAAGGGGTCAGGGGTAATTGACATCAGTAACTTTGAGAATAGGGTTGCCCCTTCTAAGAACACCAGTGTTGATGTGCTTAGAAGGAGAGGGGGACGAACCCCCTACTCCAATGCAACAATTAGAACAGGCTAGATTTTGCTAACTTATCAGCAACCGCTTGCCTGTAGGCAGGGTCTTTGGCGTATCTGGGGTCACTCATTGCAGCAGTGAGTTCCGCAGTGCTTTCAAACTTCCCACCTGTGGATACAGCACCTGTGCCACCTTGCATAAGGTTAGGTTCTGCCTCAGAACGATAACGTGCATAAAGACCTTGAACAGCAAGTCTAACCATGTTAGGGTCTTGCGTGTCCATTGTTGCATTATAGGCTTGCACTTCTTCGGGGGGAAGATTTTGTGCTGCCCATGTAACCATTTCTGTATATGCTTCGCCCCCACCTACAATAGATTGCATACTAGTGGTCATCTGTGATGCTAGTGCATCCTGACCAGCAATCCACGAATCAACCATGCTTTCAGAAAAGCCAGCTTCTTCTAGGGCGGCATATGCTTCAGGTGATAGTTCACCTGTTTCAGCGTACTCCTGTTGGAATACGTCAAATTCTAGGCCACGGTTGTCCAACAACTCAGAAACTTCTGATGCTGATTCAGAGCCTGAGTATTCAGTACCATCAAACGCATCTTCGGTTTCTTCTGGACTGCCTTGTCCTAGTTTACTCTCTAATTCAGAGTATGCTTTCGCCATGTCTTCTGGCGATTTGAATTTCTCAGGAAGCCAATCAGGACGGTCTACCTCTGCTTGGTTTAGTTCCTTCTCAAGCATTGCTTGAATATGTTCCTGAGATTCAGGCTGCGGTTCTTGATAAGTGTTGACAGTATCTGCCATCTATTACTCCTCTACGGCTGCTTTAGCGAGTTGAGGTGCAGCACTCTGTGCCATACCCATTGCTCCCTGTTCTAACATTTGTTGTTGCATCATTTGTTGTTGCATCATCTGCTCTTGTTGTTTCTGTTCTGCTGATTTAATCAGACCAGATGTATCAATACCAAGAGATGCAGCAAGACGGTCAATGTAGTCACCCAAGTTCATCTCACTAGCAATAACTTCTGCACCCAAAGGCTGAAGATACTGCAAGAATGTAGCGAGTTTGTTTAGGTCTTGACCACGACCAAGTGCTTCGATACCAGTAACGACAGTAGGTTTGACACTATCCTTCGGCATACGAGGCATCTTGCCCTGCTTGGTAAGTGATTCCAGAAGCAGATTGATAAGTGGTAATTGAAATTCTTGTGATAGAATAGAGTACACACCACCAAGTGCAGTCTCTAGTTCTTGTGCCATGAAGCGTACTTCTTCGGCAGTCACCCGTTCAGCAGCACGTTGTACGGATGAGTTCAACAGGAAGGCTGCGGCAAGCCTGTCGTTAATCATACGCATAGTCTCTAGTGCTACACGGAAGTCACCTGATTTCTGTACCTGTAGTGTTGATACATCATTAGCATCACCGTTAAGGAACGCACCGTTAGGGGCTTTCGACAAGTCCCTGCTCTTAGTAGAGCCATTAGGACGTACCAAGAACAACACTTTAGCAGATGCTGCACTACCCTGTACGATTGCTTGTGTCAATGCTTCAAGGCTACGCAAGTCACCAATGTATTCTTCAATGAAACCACGACCATAATCCTCACCATCAATACGGATAAAACGCAATGGAATGAATGGGTTGTTGTCCTTCTTGAATGTTCCCTTTGAATTAGGTACTTCGATTCCTGCTACTTCTTGCTTCACCTCAAAGCCTTTATCGGTGGCTTTTAGATGGGTGTACAAGTCGTAACTCTTTACTGGTGTCTCACTAGGGGGTATCATAGCCTTTACTGCATCAGGCAGCATCAGAGGCGATACGCTCTCCTTAGTAATGATTTCCAGTAGGTTACCCATTGCATCACGCTTAATGCAATAGCGGTCTGGTCTAAATACTTTCATGCCACCTTCTTTGGGCATATACACAAGTGCGTTACCAGTAACGATAAGCAACTTGAGTGCCTCAAAGACAGGGACACGAATAGACTTGCTTTCAATTTCCTGCATAGCCGCACGTTCAATACGTGCTAGACCTTCCTCAACCTGTCCACGATTATCACCTGCAATCGCTTGCAAGTCAAAGTCATCAATCGTTAGACGGAAGAAAGGACTGTTAGGGGGCAGCAGAGCAAGAAGCAATTTAGACGCAAGGTTGTTTACACCCCTTGCTCCAATGCCTTGATACGGTGTGGCATAGATGGTTGAACCACTATGTCCTTCGTCTGGCAGAAGAGTAGGGATAGTTAGCTTTGCTGCTTCACGCCCACGTTCAAGGAACGTATCACGTTCACTCTCTAGTTGACTGTAGCGTTTTGCTACTGTTCCTACATCTTGTTCCATTTATCTAGTTTCCTGTCGGAATGTTAAGACCTGAAGCCCCTTCACCACCCACGTTTGCTGCTGCTGGTTGCGTGACTAGGGCTTTCTTACCCTTACGTCTACGCTTAAGCGCACCTGCTGCGGTATCCACAGTTGCTTCAACAACTTCAGATTCTTCTTTAGGTGCTGCCGTTGAAGGTGAAGCAGTAACTTTTGTTGGTGCTTTTGGAGCAGGTGGTTTAATAATCTTTTTGGTTTCTTTTAGAACCTTCTTGTATGGTTTCTCCAATACAGGTTCTACAATTTTCTTGTCCACAAATTTGACAAGTTTCTTGACAGGTTTTGCTCCCATGTTATTGTCCACCCTGCGGTATTTGTAGTCCAGAAGCCACACTACCTGTTTGTGCCGACATCTGGTCTGTTAGTTCTGTTTTAAGACCCTTCTTACCCTTCTTCTTTTTTGCCAAAGCATCTGACATAAGGTCAGTTTCATCCAGTTCAATGTCTGGTGTCTTAGTGACAGCACTGACTGGACGGGCAGGAGCAGGAAGAGGGGCTGGCATCTTTGTTCTAAATAGGCCACCCATGTTTATTCATCCTCGAAATCTTGTCCTTGTAATTCTACAAGTTTAGTTATGATTGATTGTTGCCCCCGAAGAAACGCTAGTTCCTCAGGGGTAACTTGATAAAGCGGAAGTTTATCAGGATACAACTTGCGTAGGTGGTTGAGTAATCCATCTGTTATGTTAAAATCGTTACCTAATACTCTCATAATTCACAAACTTTCGCTAATGTTGTAACTTTAGATTTCACAAACGCCAGCAGTACAGGCTAATTCTTGTGAAGATGTAGTGTTATCAAGGACTTCTGTGTATTTAGAGAAGTCTAATGATGGCATCTTTACTTTTAATTCTGCATACTGTTGTTGTGTAATCTCTTCATATGGTGCTTGGGCATACGTATGGTTATCATCTTCACGAGGTAGGAAGGATACACCACACACCTCATCCCAATGTTTCCACACCCATGCACCTACCTCTGCCCATTCATCATCGCCTACATAGATGGTGACTGAAGGGTTGTGGTCTGTCCAATACTTACGGTATGTCAACCATAGTTCAAGATGTTCGATAGCCGAAATATCATGTCGTGTCAGACTGTTATCAGCAGAAGCCATAGGGAAACTAAACACTACGTTCTGAGGATTATAGACATCTACCTCACATGGTACACCCTGCTCCTTCATCCAATCTGCCAGAGGGTCTTTGACATCTGCCCGTACTCTACGGATGTAATGCTTGGCATAGCGAGGGTGGATACCACTACCACTGTTGACAAGTTGTGACACTGTGCCACTAGGCTTGACTGTAGTGATAGCCTTTGATTCTGGGATACCCAGTTTCTTAGCCCACTCCTTGTTTACCTCACGGGTAATGTCTCTCAGTTGTTCCAACGTGCCAGCCAGAACAGACTTCTCGTATTCACCCTGACCTGACATAATCTTATGGTCAAAGATACCAGTGAGGGATACGCCTAAGAGCCGTTCTTCTTCGGAGTTCTTCTTCCACTTCGGTGACAGATATTTGAAGTCCACAAGGGCTGATTGAATCGTCCCGATGATAGTTGCGATTTCGACTTTCCTCTTGAGGTCTTCTGTTCCGTCTGTTTCTCTGATGATAACTTCGGAGAGGTTACAGAATTGCTTGCTTCTGAGACTGATTTCTCCGCAAGGGTTCGTTCCGAAATCATCACGGACTTCTCTGCCAATATCTGCTGCCTTAGTTTTCGCCGCCTCACGGTTGAAGATGCCCCTTTCACCTGACTTTGATTCATAGATTGCTGTCCACTCACGAAGGAAACTACCCATGTCTGGACGTTCTGTAAATGAGATAGAGTTATTGGCATAACTACGGTTGACCTGTTCGTTCCACCAGTTACCCATCTTAGCGTGACGCATACGGTCATCAGTTAGATTGGATAAACTAATCATGGCAGACCTACGGACACCACCAACGACTACTGCTGCTGCAACCTGACACATCAAGTCATGGCACTCAAGGCTGTTTAGTTTACGTCCAGCCGATTTCTTAAATAGACCAACAGTAAACTTAAACAAGTTCTCAAGTGGCTCTGCACCTGATGCTCGTCCACCAAAGGTCTTCAGCCTAGCACCAGCAGGACGTACCTTTGATACATCCCACTGTGGAATTTCACCAGCATACAGGCGAGAGATGAGTTGACGTAGTGCCTTTGCCCAGCCTTCTTTACTATCTGCTACTACAATAATCTCATCGGTGTCGTGTAGTTCTGCTGGTACTTCAGGTAGTTTGTTGATGAAATCACGCTCGACTGAGAAGCCAACGCCAGTGCCACACATCAGTACAAGTAAGGCCTCGTCAAAAGCTTTAGGGTCATCAACAGCAAGAAAACTACAATTATAAGCCGCAACATGATTTCTATCTAACGCCTCTCCTGCTGTCATAATGGTACGCATAGACGGTACAACCTCAAGGTCATGGATAGCCGCCTTAACATCTTGACGTTTCTTGAGAGCAGGAAACTTATCTGTCATGTAGTTCCACCAACGGTCTACTGTTTCTTCCCATGTCTCTCTACGTTCTTTGTCTTCTATCCATCTAGCATATCGACTAGCGTGGATGTACGATTGGTATGCGTCCATTATCGGTTGTCTCCTTCTCCGTGTAGTGTACCTGCTTTTTGTCTGGCAGCAAGTTTCTCCATATTCTTTTCAGCGACAACCTCAAGAGAGATGCCACAGTCATGGGCTAGGGCTGCAAGCATCCACAGCACATCACCCATCTCAGCCTCAATCTTTTCTTTCTGGTCTTCTAACTTAATACCGTCACGCATCATCTTAGCAATCTTACCTGCTACCTCGCCAGCCTCTTCAGCAAGGCCAAGAGCAGGGTATGAGATGCTGTATGTCTTAGGATACACTGCTGTCTTGATAGCAGTACGTTGATAACCTTGTAATGTAATCATCCCTCTTCTCCTACTTCGCCTTCGTCATCTTTGACTGCATAGATTTCTTTTACATAATTGAACGATACACCCTGTAGGAAATCCTTGTATGCACGAAGCATATCAGGCAGGTATCCCTCTGTCGAGAAGGTATGTTCAATCTCACGTTGAATGTCTCCATCTTCATCGTAAGATGTATAAGTTAGTTTAACTACGTTATCAATCACCAGTTTGTTCCCTTTGTTTTCTTCATCAACTCAACCATCTTGTTCAAGTACCAGATTGCTTTCTCTGCATCCTGAATAGGGTTACCCTTCTTGAACAAGCGTGAGCCTGTATATTTAATTACATTTCCATGACAATAACTAATGGCTTCCCATTCGCCAAGCACATCTACGATATAGTCAATGGTTTCAATCTGTCCATCTGCATAGTGTGGTGGACTGTTCACCATATCAGACTGTGTGTCTGCTTGTCGAATCTTTTCCTTCATGTATTCCTCATGTCCTACATAGGTTGCCATAGTTTTACCTCTGCTGTATCAGTGTCATATTCACCGTTCCGTAGGATACGGGCTAGTCGTGCTTGCTCTATTGCTACAGCTTCTGATAAACCTTGTTTAGCAAATGTATCAACGACTGTATCCCATGAACAATTAACGTCAAGAATTTTATTGGCAGTAACACCACCAATTTTAGGACAGCCCTTGTAGTTGTCCGTGCTATCTCCAGTAAGCGTTTGATGGAAGAAGTTATAGTCGGCACTGTCTTCATCGACTTCCACCACTTCTCCGTTAATCCAATGCTTTGCTGGAATAGTAAGCAAGTCTTTGTCCACAGACCAGATAATAGTATCTGGGTTTGAAGTACCAAGTATCCCCAAGACATCATCAGCTTCTAATCCCCTATAAATTATTGTGTTGTATTCTCGCATCATATACTCTCTTGCCCAGTTCAGTAGCATAGGCTTACGAGTATTCTTACGGTTTGCTTTATAGTAAGGAGCAAATTCCTTACGAAAGTTCTGGGTATCAGACAAGGCTATGATGCAATCCTGCACAGGTGCTTCGTCTACTAGGTTAGATATAAAAGTATCTAGCCTAAGTGCAATGTCCTGTTCATGGGAGTGTAGTGTCCACAACCCATCACCCCAATCTATTGGTATCTCACCACCTGCCGCTGCTTTATAAGCAACGATGTCACCATCAACTAGCAAAATCGTCATCGTCCATACCTCTCTGTTCTAATCGTTCCTGTAATTTAATAGCTTCTCTCTGTTGCTCAAGAGTAACTACCTTTATGCCTGTCATAACCTGAACCCAATCAAGATATGATTCGACAATCCACTTAATACATAGACATATTGTAACACCTAAGAAGCAACATGTCAATACTAACTTGAAGAAGAAATCAAAGTCCATTCTTAAATGCCTTGAATACATCACTTGAGAAAAGTTTCTGAAGATTAAGTAGGTACATCTTTGATGCCCAGTTATCCCCACCGTTGACAGTCTTGACATAATCCAACTGACTAATAATCTTTCGTAGATTATCCGTCTTGAATACCAGAGTGGCAAACACCTCATCTTCTACGCACAGGTTGTGAAACCAGTAGTCAGATTCGGTGGCTGCAATGCCACTAGGTTTGCCATAACTTTCATACTCAATGGCAATGTTACCTGTCTTCATCCACATACCACGTTCAGACTTGACCTCAATCTTCTTATCTTGAAGCATGTTGGCTACCATCTGCTCCCTGACCTGACCATACTGTAGGTCAAGGTCAAACTTCTTGCGGTCTTCTTTAGTGGGTGTCAGCCCAGTTTCTTCCATACTTGTACTCACTGTCGAGTTGACATCTGAAGTTGAAATGTTGTTGGACTTCTCGCATACACTGTTGAATGATTCTGCCTGTGGCATCTTCTTGTCCCTTTCTCACTACTAGCTGGACTTCATCGTGGATGAACGCTACAATCTGTGCGTCCAAGTTTGCTTCCTTGATGGCACGTGCAATGAAGACGTACCATGTCTTACAGATTATAGCACCAGCACTCTGTAGTAGAGTGTTCAGCGCAGCGTGGCTATGTCGGATAGGAATGATGCGTCCGTCCAATCCCTTGACCCAGCCACGATTGTCTGCTGCTTTAGATACAGCATCCTTCAGATACTTGAGGGCAGGTAGTTTAGCCAAGAACTTCTTCTTGATTGCTTTACCTTCCTTCGCACCCTTGCCAATAATCTTACCTGTCTTCTCGTCACCACTGCCATACAAAAATCCATAGATGAATGTCTTGGCGTTGTTACGAGTAGGTAGACCAGCAGCCTCTTGGTTCTTGGTATGAATGTCACCATTCACTACCTCATGTGCATAGCCCCCATCATCATAAGCAGCCATGTAATGAGCAAGGCAGCGCAACTCCAAACCAGAAGCATCCGCACCAAGCAAGGAATAGTTGGGGGGTGCAGTAAAAAGTGACCGACACTCTTCACCATAAGTAGCACCAACCGAAGGAACTTGTGCCAAGTTCGGATGACTGTGCGTACACCTCGATGTGACAGCCCCCATATGATTAACGCTTCCATGTATCTTGCCATTGTTCTCCATCTTGAGCCATGCTTGGTTGCCCGTAGCAATCTGCCCAATCCGCTTGTTCAGTAGTAGATACTCACTGAGTAGTTCAGCCTCTGGTATTTCAATAGAAGACAGTACAGTCTCATCTACCTTAGGCTCACCAGTATCAGTGAAGGCTTCAGGCTTCCATCCCTTCTTCATCAGACGGTCAGCAATCTGCTGTCGTGATGCAGGATTAAATGGAATAGTCTTAGTCTTAGTCTTGAGTTCTACAATCGTAGGCTCAAATGTTTTCTGCAAATCAGCTTCAATGTCAGCCTTGCGCTGGGCAAGGGTGGTGTACAAAGACTGTGCTGCTTTGGTATCAAACGGAAAGCCATAGTCCCTCTGCTTTATAAGGAGTGTATGCAGTTCCGTTTCAAGGTCAAGCGCAGCCTGACTAAAGTTTTTAGAAACAATCTTTTCATAAAGTTTCTTTGTAACCAATGTGTCTTGGATACAGTAGGCAAGCATCTCATCGGAGTATGCTGCAAAGTTCTCGCTACTATCAGAGAAAACACCTTTTAATTCTCCTAACCTATAACCCCAAGCCTTCAGGCTGTGTCGCCCAATCAACTTGGTGGGGAAGTCACCCCGTTTGTGTAGCTTGAAGTCAATCTCCTTGACATCAGGCCAAATGGTTCGTGAATATACCAACGTATCTATCACTTCACCTGTGTAGGTGTAGTCGTATAGTTTCTTCATCACACGCAAGTCATAATCTATGACGTTGTGACCAATCAAAGTGGTGGCCTTGTCCATAAAATTTATGGCTGCTTGCGTCTGTGTTGGGTCAAAGGTGTGTACCTCATTAGTCTCGACATTCCTGAATACATGACACCATACCTGTGTTACATCATCAAGTAAGTTGTCTGCTTCAATGTCCCATATATATTTCATACCGTGTCTCCGCACTGGTTAAAAGTCTATCTCTTCATCCTCTTCGTCATCGAAGTGGGTTTCTATCATGCGTCCTGTGTCGGTGTCATATTTCAAAGAACAACATAAGCCTGTCTCACCTGACCATCTGTTCTTCAACACCCTCACCTGACTAACATGTGGGTTCTCTTTATCTTGCTGATTCCTTTCCAATCCTATAACGATGTCACTCAGTTGTCCGATAGCAGCACTACCACGCAACTGTGAGATACTAGTTTGTGCGCCATCCTCGTGTCCCCTGTCACCAGACGGACGCTTCAGATGTGAGATGAGTACGAGGCCACAGTTCAACTCTTCAACCAATGCACGAAGCCGTGTCATTGTGTTGTCAATTAGTCTGCGTTCATCGCCGCCCTCTAGCCCACTAACAACAATACTAATATGGTCAAGTACGATATAATCGCAGCCGCAACCATGCACCAAATAGCGTATCTTTGACAGCAGGTTATCGCTATCAGTAGAACCCCAGTGGTCATACAGATAAACCAGACCAGACCCAACGGTAGCATCGAAGGCATTTCTCAACTCCTCTTGTGGTACGTCCTCACCTCGTAAATGGAGAGGCTTGTTCATCTCAATAGACATGAGGCCTAGTGCTGTACGCTTAGTCGATTCCTCTAGCGCAATGTAGCCTAGCGTATGCCCATGCCTGATGAAGTTGTGTGCTAGTTCCCTAGCCAACTGGGACTTACCAATACCAGAGCCAGCAGTCAGTGTGACTATCTCACCCTTGCGACACCCACCTGTCTTTTCCTGCATCCCAACATAGGGATAGGGGACTGAGTGTTTGTCATCGGTGGTAATGATGGTGTCCCACATCTCTGTGCCAGCCACAATACCATCTGGTCTAAAGGTCTTGGCTTCCCACACTGCATCAACCAGTTCCTTGACCCGTCTATTGACGAGCATATCATTGGCATCCTTCAGGGGTAGTGTTGCTATCTTACACTTGTTAGGTGGGAGAACAGACGCACATTCCTTTGCTGCCCTCTGACCCTGTTCGTCATTGTCAAACATCAGGACGACATACTCATACTTGGATAACCACTCAATAGATTTACCGATGGCTTTCTTTGCTGACGTAGCCCCTGATGGTAGAGATACTACAGGCCACTTGTTATCCATAGCCTGTGATAGAGAGAGGGCATCCAGTTCGCCTTCCACGATAGTGATAAACTTACCATGCCTACCATCTCTCCATAGATGCTCACCATACAGGCCAACATCTTTAAGTGTACCCACAACAGAGAAGTCTTTGTTGGCAAAGCGTATCTTCTGTGCCTTCAAATCACCTGCTCTGTTGCGGTAGTTTGCAACCTGAACCTTCTGCCCTTTGTAATCAGATAGACCATAACCCCAGAACTCACAGGTCTTCTGAGTGATGCCACGTTTCTTTAGTTCCATGTATTCCAAATCTAGGAACACACTGTCTACAGTTTCTAGCATAGCCACCGCCTCAGTCTGCTTGTCAGCAGGGGTTAGGGTTTCACATGAGAAGCACCAGTGATTACCATTACTATATAAAGCATTGGCATCACTGCTACCACAGTGAGGGCAAGGTTCATGTCTGATGAACTCTGCTTCCTCATTCATCATCATGTTCATCACGTGTCGCTTCTTCAAGAATCTCTACAACATTTGCAAGTTCCTTGCGAATCTTATCAAGAACCTCATCAGGATACTTGTCCCTATCACCTACCATAATGTAGGCCATAGTCTGATAGTCTACGAAGTCATGTATCTCACACTCGTCAATGAAGACAGAGACACGAAGACCTTGTGTGTCGAGTTCGACATTCACATCCACATCGGATGCAATCTCTTCTGTAATCTCAATGATACTCATATCAACCATTCCTCTGGTATCGTTGCTTCTGCCCAGACAAAACCATTACGGTTTGCCCACTCTGCACAGGTCATCTTAGACCCATCCTTTCTCTTCTTTGCTCCCTGTATTGTAGCCGTAGCGTTCTGGAATACGAAGCGGATGTCCAACTCTGGGTGCTGTGCTTTGACAGCCTTCATCTTTCGTTGGGCATCCTGCCTAAAGTATCCCTTCAACTCTACATACAATGTATCAGACAGCCTAAGGTCTGGGATGTATTGGCGTTCCACTGAGTATGTTATCTTGTCTGGTTCATACTCAAATGAAACGCCACGATTACTTAAGTCACCGATGACCCGTTCCTCAAAAGTCCCCTTCGGCATCGTCTACTACTTCATCCTGAAAGACATCTGAGTTATCATCCTTGCGTACTGCACTGGCTACAAACCCATCCTCTTCATCGAAGATAGACGAGGCAGTGTTGCCATACTCTACAAGGTTGATAATCTGCACAGCCTTGAGGCGTAGCGTGACACCTACCTGCTTGGTTGATTGCATCATGTATGGTACAGGTTCAACTGCTACCTTGACGAGTGACCCGTTGCCCACCAACTGAGAACCATCCATCGGTGTGCGCTTGGCATCTACCACTGCTGGCTTCTGTTCGTAGACCCGTCCATCACGAGACTTGACACGGGCTTTCATCTTGGTCTTGAACAGGATATTACCTGTCGGGTTACCAGCCTCGTCAGTGTCATTCTCAAACGGGTTACGTGTGGACAGGACACTCTTAAGTTTAGGTTGTTCCTTGACAACTTCTGCTAACTTGGCTTGCGCCATGTTCTCTAGTTGTTCACACACTTCTGCTGCTTCAGTCTCAGGTACAACTACCTGAATACTGTATTCACCCTCTGGTACAAATCGTGTGTCTGGTTCAAACACTTTAGTCCAGAGTGCATTGCCTTTAATAACGAGCATATATCATTTCTCCTATCGCTGCGTTGTGTTAATGCTAGGTTGTAACTTTAGAAATCTACGCAAAGAAGTATTCAGATTTCATTACGTTGGATAAGTCTAGGTTACCCTTGCTTGGTGGAACTGGTACATCTTCAGTTCCAAGTGTAATTATAGCATGTTGCCTGAGGTCTGTCAACACATCATGCTCTTCATACATGGTTACAAATTCCTCTCGCAAGATTTCTGACATGGCAATCATGTTGGACGAGTGTGTCCCATAACTATCATGCACCATTGCGAAGTCCTGCATCCCTGCCTTGACACACTTGTTGATAGTCTTGGTCATGGCTGCTGCATCTAGCGAGTGGATAAAGTTAGGGCTACTGCCCAGCCCAGTGCGGTGTCGATGCACACTGTTCTCTTTCTCCTTTGGGAAGGACAGGGATACAACCTCGCCAGAGATGTGCGTCTTGATGCGCTTCTGTTGCATCTCATGGTATTGCTGTAGCACTACCCAACCTGTCGGTGTCACCCATTCCATGTGCTTCTTATGGTCAGCATACACATCTGCTATGCTCTTGATATAATCCATCACCTGCCTTGCGGATTGAATAACACCAGCAATAGATTCCCAGACATGTCCTGCCAGATACGATGAAGCATCGAACAGGTCATCACCAAACGGATTGGGTGTCCCCTCTTTTATCTTGTCTCGCATTGCCTCTTCGATGTATGTCCTGCAAGCGTGACGAGTGCCAGAGTAGGGGACAATCATAACAGGACGCTTCGCTAGTTTCCTGTCGATACCAAAGGCTAGGCATTGCCGTGCCAGTGGTGTGTTGTCCTGTTGCACACGCTTGATAGTCTCGTCTGCCACCTGAGTATAGATGTCTTGCGGTAGGTCAGACGGTATCAGGTTAGTAGCCAGACCACCACGCTCATCCCTCAGTATGGCTGACAGGTGTTGCAGTCCATTACAACTACAATCAGCAGACACAGGCAAGCGTGTCTCAAATCCCCAGCCCTTACGTACAAGGCCAGACAATTCATAGCACCATGCTAGAAACTGGAATGGCTTGTCTGCTTCCAACCACAACTGATTGTCGTATGGGTTATCAACGATGCGGTGTGCCTCGTCAGCAAAGTCCCATGCCCACCGTTCCCTGTCGTTCAGAGAAATCTTATCGTTGCCGAACAGGTTAGCACCATGAATACACAGCCATCGT
>Ga0222719_10002575_pt1 | contig 16478 bp, 29 predicted proteins | sample C33_34DmetaG_FD_165039 | JGI IMG/M metagenome (GOLD analysis project Ga0222719, IMG submission 165039) | Estuarine water microbial communities from San Francisco Bay, California, United States - C33_34D | ecosystem: Environmental > Aquatic > Marine > Unclassified | place: USA: California... | reverse complement strand
AACATATTATAAGTCATCTTGCTGTAAGTGCATAAAAGCGTGATGAACTTTGTTGTTTTTATTTAGTAATGCTTCACGAAGTAGTTGTGTATGCTCTGAAGTGATATTCATAAATAATGTTCCTTTTTGTTAATCATTTAATCCTGTTTGTTTGTTGTTGAATACATTATATTATATATCCAAATGGTGCTAAAATACACGTGGGAGTAAAAACAGGGTTATCTCTTCTCTTGCGGATGCTTAGTAGGGTCTTTCCCGGATTTAATTAACTCTTCTTTATAACTCGGAATAGGATTTGAAGCGCCACAATAGCCCGTATTTGCCCACCCGGGACCTTTTAGTTTAAAGTTTCTACACCAGTCGTTAGTGTTTCTTTCTGAAAGTGTTTCGCATTGCGGGCAGGGCGCAGGCTCTTTACTTTCAGCAAATGAACGAGTCATCTGAAATCCTTCTTGTTCACACTCATTATTAGTGCAGGTATAATTATATCTTGGCATTATGCTACTCCTCTTCCTGTTAATAATGCTACCCAAGTATCGTCAGTCATTGTTTCTCCCTTTCTTTTATTATAATATAAATATGAGGTTAGGCTTCATTTTTTATATATTATTTTAGCAAAATTTTGTTTATTTTATTCTTCTGCAATCTTTCTTTGTGTAGATGCATTTGCTCCCGAAGCAAGAATAAACCCAGCAATCTTCGCCTTCTATGTTAGCGCTATATCTGCTTACACTGATAGATGAGATGCGATGTTGCGGTTTAAAGTATCTCATACGAGGTTGCCAAGTATACGTATCTCCCCATACGTCAAAGACAAAAGGATTCATTCTTATTCTTATTATACCGGGATAAAGAGAAGAATCGATATTTATCTTTATAGAGAGAGACATTACATTACTCTACAAGAGTTTTATGTTTATATTCTACTCTCCACCCTTGCGACTCCGCAATCATTAGTGTTGCGCTTAAATCTTCTTCAGATTCTATCCAATGAGAGACCGGGCCGCTTTCTGTTATAACGTATATTTTAGCAGGTAAATGCATAATCTCCTCACTCTTTATCTTTATTTTCTTCTTCATCTTCGATTTCCTCATCTAATGCTGGGAGCATTTTTGTTGCCATCATATCTCCTAACTCGCGAAGAGAAGAGACTGAAACACCTAACTTTGCTGCAGCTTGTGTTTGTATTACCTTAGTATCTATGTTTGTGCTTTCTATTTGTCCTACAGCAAGTGTAATCTGTTCTGCACCTACCAATCTACTTCTACGCGTATTAGTATCACCTATAATCTTTAGAAAAGCAGGCACCTTTTGGTCGAGTGGGTCCATCTGAATTATTTGCCAGCATAAATCTGCTATTCTCTCGTTTTCCCCATATAACTCTTCTCTTCTTACGTTTACCTTTTCAGTTGTTAAATCGCTTTGCCAGCGTTCTTTAACTTCGTTTATAAAACTATTGCAAGATGTATGAGATATGCCTGTAATCTTTTCCATTTCTCTGCTGCTCTTAACACCGCAACGTAGTAAATGCTCTGTAACTATTACCCAGCGTTCTTTATCTACTCTATTCCAGGGTCCTCTTACTTTATCAGGGACTTCTAAATCTTTGAGTATAGCAGGTAGTTTATCTGGGTGCTGAAGGGGTGAAGCATTAGCGTTGTGTTCTTCTTTATCTTTAAGCTTTTCTCTTTGTGCTTTTTTAGAAGACTTCAGAAGCGCTACTTGCGTTTTATTATCTACTTCTATGTTTTCTTCTAACTTTATCTTTTGTTCCATAACTATATCCTTTATAATAACTATATTCGTTTGTTAGTATTTTATAAAATTTTGTAAAGATTTGTTATGCAACTTACATTTTGGGTCGTATATTATATCTTTAGATATAATCTTTTTTTTATTTATTTTACAGCGTGCGAGTGTATAGCGCTCGAGCAAGCTCTCGCGTCTCTTTCTGCGAATACAAAAAAACCCGGGGAAAGAGACCGGGCTTTAATGTGTTGTTGTGCAAGTTGTAAGGTGCTTCGCGTTATAGTGAATCTAAGAATACGTGTAGCGAAAGGAAGGGCTACGTAAGGGAGATTAAAACACTTAATCTATTATAAGAAATAACCTTAGCGTATTTTAAGATTGGAAGTTCAGACTATAAATATATTATAGGTCCCTTTCGGGATATTAGTATTATATGTGTCTTTGGCTCTTTGTATAATATTTTTTTGAATCTGCTTCACTTTTTTATTTGTTAATCAGATTTAATCTCTGTTTTATTTTTTACTCTACTTATATGTTTGTATGGAGTGAGGGAAGAAGATTAAACGTGCGTTAAACTGCCATACTCTTTTTATTGCTATTTGCACCATCTTTACGTGCTCTCCAGTTTTTATCTACAAGAGCACCTTCCATACGTGGTGGTCGACCTGGGATGAAGCCTTTTAGAATGTATGACATAACGCGTGTAGTGTCTGATGAGATTTGTTTCCAGTTATCTCCTCTTCTGTATATAGCTTGATTAGGTTTGTGCATCCAGAGTTTTGTGCTTTTTACTTGCCATCCTAAGTTGAGGTATTGTACGAGTTCATCACAATGGACTGATAATTCTTCGTATGTTTTCTCTTCGCCTCTTAATCTGAATAGTTTTACGTATTTATTCTCTTTAACTAACTTACGCAGCGTGCCATTCATCCAGTGTGAGTTTGCTGTGTATTGTGGTGATTGACCTTTTGCGAAAGCGTTTGGCCAAGTGCCTAAGATACGAGGTAATGCATTAGAGTTGCATTTGAATGTTCTGCCTGTATTCATACAGTGAAAGACGTTTTTAGAAGAAGCGAAATGATTTATGCCACCTACTGATAAGTTGTAAGTGTTTGCATTTGCAAGGTAATCTTCACAGACGATATTACGTTCAGCGATTTCTGTTTCGTTTTTTGTTTTGAAGAATTTAATAATATGCTGCTCGAAGTTATGAATGCCTTTAGCTTTGATGAAGTATCGTAGGAGTGAGCCGCTTCCTGTGTATTGTGCAAAGTATGAGAGACGATTTGTATTAATCTTTCCCCAGTATTCGAATCCATTTGTTCTATCTACCATTTTGTAGATGCAGTGAATCTTTCCATTATCATCTTTATTGTTTTCAAACAGCTCGATTAGTTGTTCATCACAGAGTGCTCTGCCATTCCATAACTTTGTAATGTTTCTGCTTTTAATGCCGAATAAATCTTTTGATGTCTTGTTTGTTTCAGTTTGATTACTCATTTTTTAACTCTTTCTAAAACCACGATTGTTTTTTTAGTTTTTATTTTTTGTGGTTCTAATACTATATATACTATAGCTTATCAAACCTACAAAAAAAGTTAAAAAAATATTGTAAAATATTGTATCTTATACTTTTGTAATCTCTTTAGTAGTGAATATTCCTACATCTGGATTCCACACAGTCCATTGATTTTTACGTTTATCTAAAACTATTGATAGCCTATGTGTTATATGAGCAGGTGCGTATTTATTGCCTGAATATTTTATATGAGTTGCATAGACGAGCATACTATTTAGAAAGTGAAGTATATACCAAAGTCCCAGAGAGCCCTAATATCATTGTTCCACCAATCCATAATAATGATTTTGAAAAAAATTCTTCATCTTTAAGCTCTATTTCTAATTTACTTAAGTCTGCCTGGAGTTTTAGTTTATCTCCTATAAGCTCTTTGTTTAGTGCTTTACAGGCATCGTCTCTTTCTTTTAGTTTTATATCGCATAGACTTCTTTCTTTATCTACACGAAGTTGGCACCATTCATCACGTTTAAGAGTTAAAAACTCTATCTTTGCAAATATATCTTTATCTATCAGCACGCCAAATATTGGGCTTTCAACGCCTGGCATAAGATAATAAGCAGTAAAGTCTAACTCTCCTAACTGCACATCAAATGGTGCTGCTTCAAATATAGGTTGTATTTGCTCTATTTTAAATGTAGATGAGCTTTCTTGTTTTTCTGGTGGATTACTATAAGCGGGTGGCATAAGCATCAACAGTGATAAAAATATGTTCATAATTTGTTTCATAATATTTGTCTTTCTATTTATCTAAGTAATTAAATTTTGTAATTAAATTTTTAGCCATTTATACATCCAAAAGGGAGGTCTTGCTGCATCTCCTCCTTCTATACAGAATAATTTATATATTTCTTTCATATCATCACTTTGGATTATATCTACTATTTTATTGCCTTCTGCTGCATCTTTGACTAAGCAGTAATGCATATTATCTCCTATGCCACAATCTTCATAATATAATGCTCTGGGCTTTCTAATCATACTGATAAGAACTTTGGGCACTGTTTGATGAATATGTGCTTCAGATTTCCATTTCCATTCATCTTTATCCCAGCCTACACCGTGAGCATACTTATAGTTTCCTTTAGGTTTAGATTTATCTTTAACATCTAATCCTGTAAATGTTTTTCTTAGGAGTATTTTGTTATCTACACCCCAGTTATAAAGTCTATCAATGAGTGCTTTGTGTGTATTCCATATATCTCTACTTGGTAATATCCAGCTTCCTTTATCCCAGTAATCTTTTAAATCTAATGTGATTAAACCATCCAGTGTATCTATTTCTGTTAAACCATCATAATCCTCGTGCCAATGAAGTATATCTACAGATGCTTTTACGTCTGGCCATATTCTATCACCATAGAATTTGATATATTTTAGACCACGTTTACCCATTAACTTTTCTTTAAGTTTCCAGCATTCACCTTTATTACCTCTATTTGTATTAACTCCATCTTTAAATGTTAAATAAAAGTCAAGGTCGCCTCTCCATTTATCAGGACCTAAAAATAGTAAATGTTTACAATTATCAAAAGATTTAAACATAAACTTAGCCCATATAGACTTAGGCGCACTTTTCTTTGTTCCATCACTCTTGCCAAATCTTTGCGCATTAGGATTGCCATTGTATGGTGGATTTGTAATAATTACGTCCCACATTTTTCTATCTCCATTATTTCTTCTTCAGTTATATTAAATAGTTTATAAACATCTGAATCTGTATATATCTTAGTTGGGAGTAAAGGTAATACAGCATTAGTCATCCAATCATTCATATATGGAGCATATGCGTCTTTAGGTCTTCTCCCCATTAAATACTGAAATAGTTTTGTTGAGAAATATGAAATAATACTTTTAGATTGCTCCTCATCTTTTACGAGACAATATGAAGCCCATACTCCAGTCGTAATATCTCTATCAGCAAACATATATTCTTCTAATTTACCCGTCCAAGCAGTTCGATTAAAAACAATCTTAAGAGAAGAATAATCTTTATCTTTTAATACATCTGCATAACGCCTGTTTTTACCAAAGTATTGAGACCTTGAGTAATAAACCTTTGTTAGAGAAGTATCATTAGAAAGCAAACTGGCTGTTCTAACTTTATTGTTTGTCTTAATAGGGAGTTTAGGATAAGATGAATTAATTACTTTATCTCTTATCTTCTCCCATATAACTAATTCTTTACTTTTAAATGTGTCTAAGTTATTAGAATAAATCTTATTACTATTTGCTTCCCAACAGCTTTGACCACTTACATTTATAAAATAACATATCTTCTCTCCTATAAAAGGAAAGTATTTTTCTGTAATGTCGTAATTTACGTAAGTCGTGCCTTTAGTCCATAAAAGAGTTTGTATATCTGCAAATTGTTTTTTATCTGTGTTTATCCAGCTATTAGGGACAACAAAAGCTAAGTTATCATATTTAGCAGCTTTTCTTATAAACTGCGGCCATAGTTTTTTGTGATTTACTGATTTGCCATTGTAAGGAGGATTAGCTATGATTACTGAAAACATATTCTTTACTCCAATCCCATTCAGGTAATTTTATATTAGCGTATCTGCCATTTCGTGTGTATTCATCAACTAATTTGTATGTATCTGAATGTAAATAATTTAGTATATTCTTGCTTTCTTCTTCGCTACATAGAAAATACACAGCATATCTTCCAACACCTTTTGTATTACTCCACTCACAATATAAATCTCTCCCCGGTGCAAATATGTGTGGAAGTATTAGTTTGCCTTCATTTTGATGAGGCATTTCTTTATCACTCCAAACACATCTTCTGTTTTTATCTGAACTTAAATAAACTGGATAAATGTGTTTATCATCTTTCTCAGCAACAAATTCTCTGTGTCCTTTTCCAGAAATAGGTTTTACTTTTGTAATCTTATCTATTTTGTTTTTTAGATGTTTATGTGTCGTATTCAGTTTAATACTTTTATCATCTCTTATAGAAAAGGTTAGCGGCCAATCTAAAGTTAAACAGACATTATTATCTTCATCTTCATATATAAAACTATTGCACTCTTTACCAAAACTAAAAGCAGAAACGTGTGTTGTTTTAATTCCCCATAACTTTTCTGAGCAGTATGTTTTAATCCATTCAGGTGAGTGTTTAAGTTTTTTCTGTGCATTTTTGTTGAAAAATGTTGCTGGGCATAAACACAGTAAATTACTTGAATAAATCAACGATTTATCGATAAACTTCTGATAAAATTTTTTGTTTTTTCCAAGCTGGTAAGGAGGATTGGTAATAATTACTGAGAACATATTTTTATCTCTCCTATTTCTTCATCTGTTAAGTCTAAATCTTTATAAGTTTTTAGGTTAGGTATATTGTCAGCAAATAACTTTCTTGTAAATCCGCCTTCTCTATTTATTTTGTTAAAATATACAATCAATGAAGACTGAAAATATTTTAATAGAGCTTGGGCCTCTTCTTTTGAATCGACTTTGTACGAATACGAATGCCAGCAAGTCCCACAATTCCTTTCGTCTAAAAAGGGTTTATATTCTCCAGTGTTTGAAAACATTACTTTAATGTCATTAGCATCTACAGGCTCTTTAATAGAATTGACTATTCCTTGCGCAGTTGTATTTAATACTTTATGCTTTCCATACTTTTGAAGGTCGCTATGAAAAATCTTAGACTGTTTAGGAGTTAGCTTATTGCTACAATCAAGTATTTTCTTTTGTATGCTAACTGACAAGGGAGTAATGTTTGAACTTGGTAATTTGCCTATTAGGTCTTTGTTTATTTTTATTATAGCACCACATTCTAACTCAACATTACAATCATCAGCCCAATCTTTTATCCACATCCAATGTGCTGTATTTACTCCTACGTTAAAATGTTTTCTACCTAAGAATTTATAATGACTTAAGCTCCCACCATTTTTTAATAACTTAACACTTCCTTTGTTTGATATTGCTGTATCGGGAGCAACAAATAAAAGAGTCTCAGAATAGGCTTTAGACTTTTTAATAAATTTCTTCCACAGTGAATGTGTTTTATTAGTCGTTGCGTTAGTCCCTTGATAAGGAGGATTGCATAGGATTACTGAAAACATTACTTAAATAACTCTTCCCAATCTACATTAAGTGCATCAGCACATTTAATATTCTTATTTACCCAGTAATGTGCTTCTTCACTTCTATCAGTAAATTCTAATAGTCTTTCTTTAGTTTCTGCTACGTTATCTTCCATTATGTCTATGCCATATGTTGTTGCTATTGCCTGAATAGGACAAGATGAGTTGTTTATTTTTCTTCTAACAACTTCAACAAGCATATTCCCATTTCCACAAGCTGGGTCTAAGAAAGTTTTCTCCGGACGCCAACTTTCTTGAGGTAATCTATCTAACATTTCATTGACTAACTCACTCGGTGTAAATACTTCACCTTGCTCTTTAACTCTCTTTTTACTTTTTATTAAACTCATTACCATAATCCTCGTTTAACACATTGTGGCTTAAGTGCTTTTGCAATCCTGCAATCTAATTGAGGTTTTTTCTCCTCGAATCTTGATAGTTCTTTAACTATTCTTGATTCACAAGATTTAATTTCTTCGTCGTGGCATTCTCTTATTTCTGAAAGATGTTTGATGCGCTCTTGTTCAATTTGAGTAAATAGTTTATCAGCTGTTTTTATTTCTTCAGAACAAATAACAGCTTTAGGTGGTATATCAACAGAATAGCGTCCACCTACAAAACATAAAACACCCATAATAAAACAGGCAGCAATAGAAACTTGATTTTTGTATTTAAGTAATAGCTGAATGTATTGGTCGCTCATTTTTTATCCTTGTCTTCTCTTAGTATTTTTTCGTATTCTAATGATTTATCTTTAACGTCTTTGCAAATATCTCTTATTTCTCTAAGTCTTCGTCTAAACTCTCTACCTCGTGTAACTTTATTTTGAAGTAAAAACTCGTCTAAATCTGAAGATGCTTTATTAACAAGGTCATTAAGATTCGCATATGCTAATAAAACTTCTTCTCTATTCATATTGCAACCTTTTCGTAGTTTAGTCTGTTGTTTTTAACAACTTCAAAATCATCACATATAAAAATTCTATCATCAATTAAGTGAGGTGATAAAGCATCATTATACTGACTAACAAGCCTATCGATAAAATACTTATCAGGATTCTTTTTGTATTGTTTAATCTCGTTTACAACAGGCATCATAAAAGATACAATTGTAATCTTAACCTGTCTATCACTCATCTTCCATAATTTTGTAATACCAAAATTCTTGCGTATATTCCCAGTTGTCATTTTTAAAAGACGTTCATAAGACAAATCAATAAGATACTTAAAGTTTTCTTCACTTAATGATTTTTTACAGTATTCATATGAAAGCTCAAACCAATCTTTTTCTATATTCTTAGAAGTTTCTTGTTTTTTCTCTGTTTGCATTTCTTCTTCACCAAGGTATAAACTATATAACTTAGCAAGCTTATCACTGAATAGATACGTGGAACCTTCTTTTTGATAGTGATAGTCTGTATCTTTTTTAAGGTATTCTTTTATTTCTTTCATATAAACAAACTGTCCCGGTGATTTACCTTGTTTGTCGTTTGCTTCATATAATTCGTTTGCGTTCTCCATTAATTGTCTCCTTAACTAATAACAAATGGTTGTTGTGTGTTTTTTTAAAAGGGTTTGGGCTCATCATTATCTGTGTATGGATTAAACCTATACTCATTAATATCAGTCCAGATATAACTCCCGTTTTTTACTTCAAGCCCTAATACCATATCATATGCAGAGCTTCTCTTTATAGGAGTTGTATAAATCATTTCATCGTTTAGCCTGAATGGTGAAGACGTATTAATAAACTTACGAATATCAGATAAACTTTCGTGGAGCACGTATTTTATCTTAAACTCTTCTCTGTAATAGTAGTAGTTATTCATATCACATAAGACTTCTATATCGATAACAAATAGCTCGTCATCTTCATCAAATATTCTATGAACATCTTTAATTCTTACAGCGTATATACCTTCTTCAATTTTTTTGTCATTCATAATGCTTTTTCCAGTTTTACATAATAAATATACATAACGTATCGTTTTTTACGTAAAAAATAAAAAATATTATATTTAGTATAATGGAATATTTGAGTTTATACTAAAAACGAATACAAAAAAAGAGTAGATAAAATCTTTCATAGGCCTTCGTATTATTCGACTGGATGTCGTAAGTCCTTATATCGACCCTGGTAAATGTGAGTGTGCCCGTTTAAGAATTTATCTACTCTATAAATAGATTCTAATAAGGGCTACAAAGTTTTATTATATTGAAGATAATAAAAAACAAACAAAATAGAATGAAGAGATACATATTACTATATTATCAGTGTTTTTCATTGTAAAAACCTTTCTAAATAACTTAAAAAATATATATTAAATAGGAGAAATAAAATGCAACGTATTATAGCAGATAAGAATCAATCTTTACTCGAAGAAGTAATGAATAATTTTATGAATAGATTTCAGTGGTTCGAGAGAAGACTAAATAATATGGAAGAGGAACACAGAATGGCTGTGGGTATTTTATTAGAAAATCATCCTGATATAATGGGTCATCTAATAACTATCTTTGAGCGCAATCTTGATGAAGATGGATTTGATATGAAAGAACAAGGACATTGGTATGTAACTCGTGAAGAGTATACACTAATTGGATTGCTATCCCTAATGTCAGATGGTGATGAGCTTCATCTTCTTAATTACAAAAAAGGTAGCGGAATCATAGGATTGAATGGCATTGAGATGGATAGCTCTCTTAAAGGTCAATGATAAAATCATCAGATACATCTTCTTCGACAGTATCTATAATAATAACTCTCTTAGCTTCTTCTTTAGGAGCAGGAGTTCTTGGGGGTGGTGGAGGCAAAGGTAGCTCTAATTGTGGTCTTATTTCTTCACGTTTTTGCTTCTCTCTTTGCCTTATATAATCGATAATAATGTCGTCTAACATAAAACCTCCTTTAATCTAAATATAACTAAGGATATGAAAAATGGTAAGAAAGAATCAAATAGGTTTAGGCCATACAGTTAGAAGTTCTCTCCCAGCTAATAGAGAGAATATGAGAAAAGCTGGTAAAAAAGCGCACAAAAATGGCCTTACGTTAGAGAGAGCTGTAGAAGCATATGCTCAAAATGTGTTAGATTCATACGATGAGAATAATCCTCTTAAAGCTGAAATATATCGTAATCACGATGCGATGCAAAAAGCAAGAGGACGAGGTGGTAATATTACAGCTTTTACTACTGGAATTAGTCCTTGTGATTTTTCATTCTTTGCTAACGTAAAGATTTATAATTATATTACTGCTGGAATGATTGAAGCTAAATCTCGTAATAAACAGAGCATTAATAAATCTGCAATAAGTCATCACCAAAAAGACCAATTGATGAGAATCCATAAGCTTGGGCACGTCGCTTTAGTATTAGTTTCTTTGACTGATAATGATAATGAACAGCACTTTTACTTGTGCCCTATTTCAAACTGGTATCGAGGTAAAAAGAAAAGTTTAAACTTAGGTGATTTAAATAAGATTGCTTATAAATGTAATAAAGTTTCAGTGTGGGATAATAATCAAAAAGAGCATTTAGCTCCTGATATTATTGAAGTGCTTGATAGAATTGATGCAGATTTTGCAAAGTTTGACGATTATTTCCCTGTTCCTGATGAATATAGGGAGCAGTGGGACAATAAAAAATTAAAGAATAAAATCTACTCAACGATAGATAGTGATGTAGATGAAGACGACCCTGCGTTCGACTTATGAATAAAAAAAAGGCGCCTTATAGACGCCCTGATTTACTACCTCAGTTAAGAGTATTACCTGATATTGGTGATTTGTGTGGATTGCAAGATTTAGATGGTGAAGTTTTTACTGTTGTTGTTTTAGATATAAAGTTTTGTAAAACTAAAAAAGGTAAACTAACCAAAAAACTGCAAGGTATTACAATCCTTACAGGTAATATTATTAGTGATGTAATGCTTCATCAACTTAAAAGATTAGACTAAGCAGTAAGAACTTTTGAAATAACATTGATTCTCTTTTTTAATTCGTTCTTCTCTTTTAGAGATTCATTATATTTCTTCTCTAAGTCTTTAAATCTATCAGTAATGTTTTCTACTTGCTGCTCTAAATTTGATTTATCAGCCATCAGATTGAATACAGTTTTTTCTAATATCTTTTTCTCATTAGTATAATCATCTATGCCTGAGAAGAACTTACTGATTAAATCCTGATAACTGTTATTGAACATATCGATTAGAACTTGATTATCTTTGAAGTGATATCTTAGTGAAGATTCTGATAAGATGCAGAATAATTTTCTCATTACCTCAAATTGATTTTCTTTTATTGCTTCGTCAATAGTTTCAATAGCACGTGAATGTCTATTAATGTGCTCAGACTTAAGTTTCTGATTATCTTGTTGAGACTTATCCATATTTTTATAAGCATCACATTTTTTAATATGACGAGACATCCACATCGATGAAACAGATTCACCACAACCTTCACAGTTCATTCTGTAAGTTGTATTTAGAGTTTTATTATTCTTCATATCAATAACTCTTTTATGCGCTGAAGGTAGTGTTTTTATGTGTCCTTCTTTAAAGAGTTGCCTCAATTCAGTTGTTTCTTTTCTACTCTTAGCATTGTAAAGGAAGTAGTGATTTGGGTTCATACACATTGTTTTACTTTTTAAGCAAGCACTTCCACTACAATAAGTCCATACTCTCCAATCACCTTTTGGAGTATTTCCATAAAGCTTAGTGAGTTGTGCTTTAATAATAGCTTCATTCTTTCTAATATCAGTTTTATTTTTAACAGATACTAAATTACATTCAGTAGTTATTGTTTTAGTATTTCTTGTATTCTTCTTAGATTTACAAGTTTTAGTTTTACATTTAGTATTCTTACAGTTCATAAGTATCTCCTATAATATTGTTTCTGAACTTCCTGTTTGTTTAAATATTCTTCTTATAGATTATTATAATAATAAATATATCAAAATACAAAAAAAAGTAAAACTAAAGTTATTTTATTTAAAAAACAACAACCCAACCATTTGTTATTAGTTAAGCATATCAGGCTAAAAAATAAAATAATATAAAAAAAACTTAAAAAAAATAATAAAAGTTGTTATAATAGTAAAGTAGCTTAATAATTATAGTATACATTGATTCAAGGAGATTAAAACAATGTTAGATTTTATAAATCAAAATAAAAGTTATGTCAAATCATTACAAACACAAATTGGTGTAACTGCTGATGGCATTGCAGGTCCTAATACTTTAAAAGCTGCAGAAGAATACTTTAACAGTCAAGTAATACAACATAATGGAAAACTTGTTCCTATTAATTTTAATGGCTGTAAGATTACTCATAATCATAGTTTACATAAACTTCCTGATGGTAGTAAAAACTGGTATTCAAGAAAAACAGACATCGACAACATTATCGTTCACTGGGGTGGTTTAAATGCACCACACTGTTATCAGGTATTCTTTAATCCTAAGTATGCACATACTTCTTCACACTTCCTGATTGGGCATAATCCTAACACAGGTGATATTGAAATTTTTCAGTGTTTAGATACTTCACAAGTTGCTTATCACGCAGGTAAAGCTAATAAACAATCTGTAGGTGTAGATATATGCCAGCATCCCTCTGTTAAATACTTTGACAAAACTAAGGTATGGTATAAGGATGTCGCAATAGTTCAAAACTGCAGCAAACGTGGGCCTAAAGAAGTTGTTGATATTGACCCTCAATTAGCTGATATATCTTTTGAATTCTTAACAGCATTAAGAGAAGTTTTAGAGCTTGATGATAAACCTGTTTGTGGTGATGATGAAGTTTATAAGTTAAGTGATGCTAAACAGTTTTCTATCTTAGGGCACCACAATGTTTCAGTTCAAAAATGGGATGTTGCTTGTTGGGCTGATAAACTATATCGTAAAATGGATGCTCAATGCTAAGTGAGGTTGATATGTCTAAAGAAGAAAAGCATCGTCAAATAAAAGAATACTTATGGGAAGTTTGGCAAGATAGTGATAGGTATGGTGATTTTATTATCGACCTAAACAAATATGATGTCGAAGGCGCTAAAGAAATAGGTATTAGAAGATATGAAAACAATAGAGCAGCAAATGTAAATAATCCTAAGCTTTCAAACAAAGAATCTACAGATTACAGTAGAGATATTTTAGGAGCTTGTGGTGAGTTAGCAGCTATTAAGTGGTTAATAGATAATGGTTATGAAGCTTCTTTTGATAAGTTTTCTAACGTTGATAATATAACATCTGATACTGATACTTTTGATACAGATATCGTATTTGAAGGAAAAACATTTTCAGTCGAAGTAAAAACAACTGAGAAGCCTATCAACTCTAAACTTATTTATCCACTTCATAAAGGTAAAAAGAAAAGGCAACCTGATGTTTTTGTTTTAGTTTGCCAGATTGACCAAAACAGGCACGTCATAAAAGGTTTTACAACTGCTGATAAAATACTAAATAATATAGATACAGACTTGCCTACTAAGGCATATTCTATTCACGAAAAAGATTTATCTGATGACTTAGAAAAAGTTGTCAAAGAACTATTAAACAACAAAGGAAATAATAATGAGTGAGATTACTTTAACTTTAAATGAGGCACAAATCAAAGGTGTTAACGTTCTAATTGCAGCAGCTTCTGTAGCACAAAAAGCAGGAGTATTTAGTTTACAAGATGCAAAGGTTGTCTTTGAAGCTATTCAAGCTTTTGCAACTGAAAGTGAGGAAAAAGATTCTTCAGAAGAGTCTTAAAAATTGTAAATAAACATTCGAGGACATACAATATAAACATAACTCGATATTAGGTTTATCCTAAGTTTCTCTTAATCCTTGTTTGGATTTCTTTCTGTTTGATGTTTGTTTCTCGAGTTATAATATGCCCTGGGCTTCTTTGAGGCCTGGGGCTTTTTTTTATTCGCATTTCGTTTAATATTTAAAAGCAGCAAACAAAAAAAAGCCGCAAATATGTTTTATCATACTGCGGCTTAAAGTTAAAACAGAGTTAAACGTCGTGATTGTTAGATTAACATTCTTGACCTTCTGGGCACTCAGGTGGCATAGGCTCTGGGTCCATATCCATTTGCTCTTCTTGCGGCATTTCAGAGTCAACTTCCTCACAACCCTCTTCGAGTTCACAAGGCTCCTCTTCTTCCATCATCATATCAAGCTCTTCACATTCCTCTTCACACATCATCTCACCCGCTACTTGAGAATCTCTAAATTGTGGCTCTTCTTTTTCTTCTTTTTTATCATCACATCCAAATGGGAATACTGATAGCATAAGAATTAGTGCAGTAATAAGTAGTTTGTTCATAGTAATACCTTTCTTTTAAGTAAAATAATAAAATCACATCTTTTTCTATGTGATAAATCTTTGTGTAATTGAGGATACATTATAGCAAAATTGTTCATATTCTATTCTCCCTGTATAAAACGTTTATTGTTTGAGTAAAACGTTTATAAATATACACCAGCAGAGAAAAATAGTTATTTATCAAGCCATTCTTTTACGTCTTTGTTTAGTTCGACTTCTTCTTCAGTTCTTTTTTCCATAATTTTTTTACCAGCGAATATTGAGAGCTCAGATATCATTGCAGATTGTAAGTCAGTTATTTGGTCTCTAAGTATCTGAAGTTGTATCTGTGAATCTCTTAATCGACTGATAAGAGCTTGTCTGTCAGCATTAGCTACAGCTAACTTCTCTTTCAGCTCCTCAATCTCAGCAGGGTCTCTACCAGCAGCTATTGCAATCATAGCACTAATGTTGCCTGTAAATACACCAATAATACCCACGAGAATATCACGATTTGATTCGTTTATTGGAAAGAAAGAAAGAAATAAAACCATAAAGACAATCACTGCTAAAAAAACGACAGAAAATATATGACCTTTACGGGCTTTCTCACTTTGTGTAAATTCTTTTTTACACGTAGACTTTATTTCTTCTTGTTCTTCAGGTGTTTTATCTGTTTCTCCCATTACCATTCTCCTAATTTTATCTTATATAACTCAAAGCATATTATTGCAATACCTGTTAAAATACCTAAAATATCATAAACATAGATATTTTTGCACACACATTTTTTTAAATATTTTTTATTCATAAGTTTAATAAATACCAACAGTATTCTAATACTAATTTAATAATCTGAATCAAAGGTTTAATCCACTCAAAGGGGATTAAAAAGAAATAGTCTATACCTAATGCTTTCTTAGCGTTAGGATTAATTAAAAGAGGATAAAGACTATAACATATGTAAATAAACGATACAAACGCAATCCTATATAATATCCACCAAAATATCTCAGCAAGATTTTTGTTTCTCAGTCTTGTTTTTATTTTTTTTGCGCCACCCAATCTTTTTACTTTTTCACCATCAGGTGGAGGCTGAAGTTGTGCTTCTATTAATCCAATAGCGTAAATAGCTTCAGGTTCTGCTACACCTTTAAAAGAGTATAAACCTACTAAAACACAAAGTGCTCTTTTAGGTATATGAACATTACGATGGCCATAAGACTTATATTGCGTATAAGCAGCTTTTGACATTAATATCTGCTCAGCACCACATATCGACATTGTTCTTGCAGCAATATTTTTGCCAATGCCTTCTAAATTAATACGTTTTCCACCAGCTCTAACCATATGCTCTTCTGATTTAACAATAAGCATCTTATCCCAATGTATTCCTACACGGCTTCTGAAAGGAAATTTCTTTTGTCTCATCCATTTTTTATAAGCAAATGCAAAAGCTATTGAATCTGATACATTGGCAAAATACATTAAATGTCCATCTGAAGAATCGATAAGCTGCCCGTTATGCCTTGCAATAAAGTTCATTACTCCTCTATCGTGAACACCAAACCATTGAGCAGCTATAGCTGAGCCGTGTTTTTGCACAAACTTTGTTGAGCCAATAATATCAGTCAATACAATTGCAATATTTGCTTCCACCATATTTTCAGGTAAAGGTTTTGTCATTTGGCTCTCCTATGGCAAGTCTTTTAGTATTTCCTCACAACTCATCTGCAGATATCTGTCTGCAACACTTTGT
>Ga0222719_10002574_pt1 | contig 16486 bp, 32 predicted proteins | sample C33_34DmetaG_FD_165039 | JGI IMG/M metagenome (GOLD analysis project Ga0222719, IMG submission 165039) | Estuarine water microbial communities from San Francisco Bay, California, United States - C33_34D | ecosystem: Environmental > Aquatic > Marine > Unclassified | place: USA: California... | reverse complement strand
TTTATTGCGTCCTTCCTTATTTTTGTCACCAAAATCAATGGTTACCTCAAGACTACTGCAAAATTGGCAAAACTTTTAGTATTGCTAATCGTGCAAGAATTTACAGTCAGACAGGTGCTGATGTAAGAGTGCTTTGGAATATTGAAGTAAAAAATGAAAAGTTTGTAACCAAACTTGAAGATAGTATTCACAATTTTTGTAAAGAAATTCATGCAAGCAAGCAACAGGTTGTTGGCACAGAATTATACAATCTGTCTGGCAAAAACTCTTATGATTTGCTGAGCAGATTTGTAGAAGCGTGTGATTTGAAAAACAACAAGAATGTGTTACGCATCAATGAATTTATCAACGGTCGAATGCTCACATACGAAGTAGAAAACGGCACACACACCGCACTTAAATTTTCCAAAAGAAAAAATGCTGATACAATGTTTGAATTTCTTTTTGAAGGAGATGAGCAATGAGAGCTACAAGAGAAACACGCAGACTTTCTGACGTAATTGCAGAAGTCAAAGAGGAACTTGCCGCAGAGCATGGCTTTGGGCAAGACAAGATTGATATTGAACGCCGCCGTGTAGACAACTCAGGCAAAAACTTTCCATTTGGTAGCCATATGGTGCCCATCAGTGAATTGGAAATTGATTATACAGTACAACGTGATGTTAACTTAAAACACATTCTCAGCATTGTAAAGCGTTACAATCCACAAATCTGTAGCCCAGCAAGTGCTTGTACAGAATTCTATGATCACCGACACCCAATCTATGTATACGACGGGCAACATCGTATTGTAGCAACTGGTGTATTAGGTTTTACAGAAATTCCAATCATTATCAACGAAACGGATGACGAAAGTTTTCCAAGTTATGCTTTTGAAGAGTGCAACATGAGCACCAAGAAACTTGGACCTGGGGACATTCATCGTAATCGTTTGGTGCGTTTTAAACTTGGGGCACGTGAGCCTGAAGTAAGACACGCTCAAACGATGCAAGAGCAATTTGATGCTTGTGGAGTTGATCTTGAGGACAAGGCTACTCGTAAAAGCGATAACCTACGCGGTTCATATAACTACTTCTTTTCACATTTTAAATATGCTCAAAAAGGTATTGACATTGATGAAAGTGGATCTGTATTAAATGATATCTTAACTGCTATCACCACAGCATATCCAATGGATGAAGAAATCAGTCAGGATCTGTACATTGGGTTGTACGAGATTGCACGTCTTGATGTCCGTCAGGAACTGCCTAAAGGATGGATGATTGAAGTACTACAAAAGTGTGCAGAAACATACAATCGTAGCACCACAATGAAGCAGACCAGCCTTTACAAGGACAAGGCTAAACTGCAAGTGGAGCATATCTCACCAGGACGTGGTTGGGACGCACCTAACATGATGAGCAACTTTATTCGTGAGTTGTACATAATGAACGGTGGCACTTTGCCATTACCATATCACGGTGCAGGTAGTCAGTTGCGATTAGAAATTGATCCTGCCCCAGGCTTGTTTCCAAAAGGAGTATGAAATGAACTTACATAAAAATTATGCTCCGGTGTGTGCTTTACCTGGTTGTATAAATCGTGTACATTACCACAACAAAAAAGCAAAAACTAGCAACAATGGTAACTCATATCAATGGAAGACATTTTGCGAACATCATCGAACTGATGTATCTGGAAAAGCCGCTGTAGAAGCCTATAAAAAAAGTAAAGGTTGCCAGGCACATGAATTAGGTTGGGCTTGTCCTGGTCATCACGGTGATCTTACAATTGATCATATAGATGGTAACAAGCATAATAACAACGAAGATAATCTTCTCGTCTTGTGTCCTAATTGTCATACAAAGAAAAGTAGATTGTACGGTGATTACCAAACACGTTATATAAATGTCAATGAACACTTTGACAACTTGTTTGAGGAGGACTTTGCATGACACTGCTTGAACGTCTTGAAGGGTTTAGAACACCCAAGTACTCGAGGGTACAACGCAGTGAAGGAACGTATCGGGCAACTGCCCGGTACGTTACTGCAAACCTAGAGCGTCTGGTTGCAGAGTACGATGCTACTCGCAACGATGAGCAAACACTGCGCTTAATCCGTGATGATGTAGACAACGCATTGCGTCGTTATCATGGCTACTGCATCAAGGAAAACATCGGCGCACACTATGTTGAAGTTGGAGCCGAAGTCACTGACTTTGAGCATATGATTCCTGCAAGTCGTATTCGTGATTTGTTGTTGTTAGGACGCATCACAGCCGACGAGGCTTGCAATCCCCCAACCTGTCAACTAAGTCGTGAAAAGCACATGATACTCAAAGACAAAGGCTGGGCAAGTACCACACCTGACTTGATTGACTTTTGGCAACGCTATAGATTGTGCTTTGAAACAGCAGGATGTTTTACCACACACGACGGAACACCGGTGGACACAGAAACCTGGACGCTGGACAAACACTATGCATATTATGCAACAAACTTGTAACATTAAATAAAAGGAAACAGGAGCTATGTTGAATACAGCAATTTTACAAATGGTGATAGCACTATCACCTGCAGATGCTCTCTGCTTACAAAAAAATGCTTACTTTGAAGCTCGCAATCAAAGCGATGCTGGTATGGTTGCAGTTACCCATGTGGTGCTAAATCGTGTTGCTAGTGATCGTTTTCCCGACACTGTTTGTGGTGTAGTAGAAGATGCTCATATGAACAAGTGGTGGAAAGAAAATCACGATCGCGATGTCCCAGTTAGACACAAGTGCCAATTTTCATGGTTCTGTGATGGACTCAGCGACGAGCCCAAAGAGAAAGAAGCATGGAAGCATGCTCAGCGTGTGGCACTAGAAGCATACGCCCTTTGGAATGTTGGCTTTGATAACAGCGATGGCAGTCTTTGGTATCACGCACAAAACGTTCGTCCTCTTTGGCGGAAAGATTTCCGCTATGTTACACAGATCGACGATCATCTTTTTTATGCACCAAAATAGCAAAAAAGGTTGACCTAACCGCTAACTAATTGTATACTATATGTATAGTAAGAAATTAGGAGCAGACCATGTTGAAGTACGAAAACTATGCAAATGTTGGCGATACAATTCGTGCGTATGATTTCTATGGTAACAAAGAAGCCTATGTTCAAGGTAAGGTTCTTGAAAAAGGTTGGATCAAGCACCCAACACTGGGATATGATATGTACGAAGGTTACACTATCCGTGTTGAGGTAGACGGTGTGCAAGAAGATTTTGGTCGTGAAGGCGATATCGCGTATGTTGCTTTTGAAACTTCACTGGACTACGATGGACGGGTTAGGCTGGTAATCGACGATAACGATGCTGAGTATAACCTAGCAATCGAAATGATGCGGGAGTTTGCATAATGTTTAAGTTGTTATTTTGGTTAGGCACAATTGGTATTCTTGCTTACACTGGAGTACTGCATGTTATTATTGCCACAGTTGGACTGGGGTTAATTAACTTAGCAAACGCAATAGGTGCATAATGACTTTTCGCGATTGGCTTAACAAAATCTATGGCGAGTACATGTTAGAGTTGGAGTATGAAAATGCTCCATCTCGTCTTGACACTAAAGAATACTTCAATAGATACAAATGGTGGTTGCGTAGAGAATACCGCAAACAGAATGTCAAATAAACTTTCTATCCTAACTGGTGATTGCAACGTTGTACTAGACACACTGGATGAAAACAGTGTGGATTGTTGCGTTACCAGTCCTCCTTATTTTGGCTTGCGTGAATACGATCATGAGTTTCAACTTGGCACCGAAGCCACAGTTGGAGAGTTTGTAAACAATCTTTGCACGGTAATGGATAAAGTTCATCGTGTGCTGAAAACAGATGGCACATTGTGGGTAAACATTGGCGACGGATACTGCAATACAAATGGCTACCAGCGTAGTAAAAAAGGCTGGGATAGACAAGCACGTGAAGGCGCTCAAGCAAACGATAGAGACCTCAAGAATCTGCTCAACGAAGGTTACAAAGTTAAAGATGTGCTAGGTGTGCCATGGCACTTTGCTTTTGAAATGCAACGCAGGGGTTGGTACCTACGTCAAGACATAGTGTGGAGCAAGCCAAACCCAATGCCCGAGAATGTGTTTGATCGTTGCACAAAAAGTCACGAGTTTATTTTTCTATTCAGCAAGAGCAAGAAATATTACTTTGATCTTGCCAGCATCAAAACAGAAAGCAAAAGTGGAGACGGTACAAGAGTAAATCCACGCAGTGTGTGGACAGTGCCTGTTAGCAGATTTAAAGGCGCCCACTTTGCTACATATCCACCTGAACTGATCGAGCCTTGCATACTTGCTGGTTGCCCAGAGGGCGGCACTGTGTTAGATCCATTTGCAGGGTCGGGAACAACAGCAGGTGTTGCAATCAAGCACGATCGCAAGAGCATACTCATAGAAGCCAATCCTGATTACGTTGACATTATCAATGCACGAGTTGACGAGATTGCAGGACTTAAAAACAATCCACTGTTTGAATAAAAAAGGTTGACCTTTTGTACAATTTAGGCTATACTAGTTAAAAGTTAGGCAAAGAGGTGAATATGTTGAATTACATGGCCCCAAGCAAAATGACAGCAAAGATTCAAGACTTGAACATTGTTCCTGCAGGTGTTGCATGGGCGGCTGCCGCTTATGCTCAACGTATCAATGGCTCATACCTCAAACCAGAACGTTCGGGTTATCAAACTGTAGCAGAAGATGATGATCGCATTGCCAACAAGTTTATCATGCAAAAAGCAATGTTTTACAATCTTCGAAGCAAACTTACAGAAGAAGACTTTGCGCTGGGTGCCGCGGCTCGAGACCATCACAGCAAGAAGTTGATGATGCTTACATTCAAGCGTGAACTCTCAGACTTTGAGCGTACACTTAGCCGTGCAGTTGGCATGGATTCTTTCACAGAAACAGACCGTTATGAGATTTCAGTAATCTGTAGTCAGATCGCTAGTTATGAGCGTGAAGTTCGAGAGCAAAATGCAGTAGACAGCATTGGCGAACAACGAGGGTATGTTGCTGATGTGGGCAGTCGTGTTGATTTCGAGTGCTTGATTCTCAGCAAAAACTACAGTTTCAACTATAACACCTATGTTATTCGCGGTATTACAACCAGCGGCAACCGTGTACAATTTTACCTTCGCAACGATAGTGTTGTGCAGGGACAGACAGTGGCATTCAAGGGCACTGTTAAAAAACACCTTGATAACACAACATTCTTTAATAGAGTTAAAAAAGGCAATTAAAATGGCAACAGAAAAACTTTTCACAGTAGCAGGCACAGCAACACAGCACGGTCTAACCAAAGTTCGCTTTGCAAACGACCTAGTGGCTCGTGTTAAAATTCTTGACAAAAATGGTTGTACGGACATTCAACTTTTTGAACTTCCAGAACCGATGTCAAAACTTCAGGCACTTAAATTTCTCAAAGAGCAAAACATGGGCGGAGACGCCGGGTATGCAGTAGATGCTAAACTAGCAGAAAAAATTCGTGAGGCTAAGAAGAACGAATTTAAGGTTGCGTTTAGCCCAAAGACTGTAAGCCGTAGCCTTGAAATGGCGTGACCATAAATATTTGTATGGACAAAGCCGAATCAACTATTGAAGAGATCATCACAGAAGGTGAACTCGGCGGACTAGTTGTTGCACTGTGTGCTACACTGTATGACAACGGTATCCGTCACGTTCACGTTGGTGGTTTACTTCGCATGCTGGGTGTTGACACCGAACAAGCACAACGACATGATGACGAAATGTTCCTACTAGACGACGACTTCTATGAAAAAATAGAAGAGCTTGGTTATACGGAACTTGACGACATTGAAGTTAACACTGAAGACGTTACCATACACTAAGTAACATCATGCAAAAGATCCAAGACTTTTGGCTACAGAGCTATCACAGCGATCGTGTAGCCTTTACCTTTGAAATGATCAGTTTCATATTCACGGTGGCAGGAAGTCTCACCATGGCTATTACAGCAGACAATCCCAGTTTAGAATATGTTTACCCTGCGTTTTTTGTTGGCAGTGTCACACAGGTGTACGCTAGTTGGCGTCGTGGTGCCGCATGGATTATGTTGCTTACATTCTACTTTGCATGCATAAATGTATTTGGATTTGGTCGTGCAGTAGGCTGGTGGTAATGACTCTGTTAGCATTTGTGATCAATTATTGTGTTTACTGCGATCGTTTTAAAGAAGAAGCCATGCAGGGTCTTCAAAATTCCACAGATTATGAACTAGTAGTGTATAATGCTAGTGAATCAAAGTTTTTACATGGTGCTATGAGTAATATAAACAATTATAAGCATCTTGTAAGAGGCTATCCAACTTTTGTAATAGTCAAGGACGGAGAGGTAATCAACACCTGGGAAGGCTTTGAAGAATATCAATTTTGGGTAGAATACAACAGACATTTAAAGGAGAACAATTAATGTCAAGTCATGATACGCTCGTAGAGCAAATGGAAGTTTACCTAGCAGAAAATGAAAAATTTTCTGAAAAGAAAGTAAAAGCTGCATCAACTCGTGCTCGTAAAGCACTTCAAGAAATTGCCAAGGCATGCAAGTCACGCCGTGCAGAAATCACAGAAGAGAAAAATGCTCTCTAAGGTTGTTAACCTAATCGAAGATCCAGATAGTCCAGGAGACCTGCTCCTGGACCTGGAAGGCATCGCAGAAGAACTTGGTTGGGAAATTGGTGACACTTTACAGTGGACTAATAACCAAAATGGAACATTCACTTTAAAAAAGGTGGACAATGAACAATAACGATTTAGATTTGAGTAAGATCACACTAATCGATCATACCGCAATGGATGAAGAAAACTGGCAGGATTATAGCATAACTGTTGATGCAAAAGATATTGTTGGGTTTCCAGATGATTTAAACTACGATTTTTCGGATGTTAGTATGGTGTACAATGATAGTCACATAAATGGCAAAATGAGCCTAACTGGCGAAAGGGCTGATATTGAAATCAATGGTAAAAGCCTTAAAGATGCAATCACAAACATTGAAGAACGCCTGGCTATCCTAAACATTAATCCTGAACTTGAAGCAGAGTTTGCTGAACTAAAACAGTTAGGCGATCAGTATCGCACCTTAGAAAAACAGTTGCTAGAAAAAAAGCAAGTGTGGGACAAACTACAAGGTGCAGAGGGAGATTAGATACAACGCTATTGAACAAGCGTTAGGCTATCTTGAAAAAGAAGTTGGCTCATACAAGGTTATAAGCCTTGGTAAAGACATTGGTACAGGAAAACGTACCGCAATAAAGATCAAAGGCGAAGGATACACAATATACAGCACCAGTATGCGTGATGGACATCGCTATGTTATCCGAGCCTTTTTAGAATTCAATCAAGCACAAACAGCAACCATGTTTATGCTGAGACATCCAGAGGTGTATAAATGACTTATGTAGTCACAGACAGTTGTATAAAATGCAAGTACACAGATTGCGTAGAAGTATGTCCTGTAGATTGCTTCAAGGAGGGACCAAACTTCCTGGTTATTGATCCAGTGGAGTGCATTGATTGTGCTGTTTGTGTTCCAGAGTGCCCTGTAGATGCTATCTATCCTGAAGAAAGTTTACCTGAGAACCAAGCGCACTTTCTACAAATCAATGCAGAACTTGCACAAACTTGGCCGTACATCACTGAGCAAAAAGATCCACTGCCTGATGCAGACGAGTGGGCAAGCGTGTCTAACAAACTAGAACATCTTGACAGAGGCTAACCTTTTTGCTATACTAGTTGAAATTGGTTAGGAGTTTGGCTATGACAATGCATCTTGCACGTGGGTTCAGCACACTAAACACCCGCAAGCCTCAGCAACAAAAACTTACCCGAGCACAACAGGAAAAACTTGCTGAAGAGCATCGTTTATACAACAAGCGTATGCGCCAAGCAGGACGTCATAGTGAACGCATGTCATATGAGGAGTATGTAGATTATGTCTTTGGCAAGAAGAGTACAACCAAACAAGAGTATATGGACCCCACGACTATCAAGACTTTCACGCCCCCGGCTCCGCGTTATACACGGCAGACTGTACAGTATGCAAGCCTGGAAACGCAGTCTAGAACGATACCTGCACAGCCTGCCAAAAAAGAATACACGGGCACTTTGGTCAAAGGCATAGCAACAATGCACAAGAGCAATGCTGTGCCTGTGATCAATCAAGAAGAGGCTGAGAGTATCAGTAACATGCGTCGCAACTAATAAATAGTTGCATGCGTGAATATATTGATTTAGTCGAAGCAACTACAAGACCAGCAACACTAGAAACAAATCCGTTGCCCTACAAGACGGATGAACTTAATCCTGTGATGAGCAGGGAAACCATAGACTATCACTATGAACATCTAGCAAAAGGCTATGCCAAACGCTATAATGCAGATGAGGGCAACAAGGATTTCAACCGTGCTGGCAGTTTCCTACACAACATTTTCTTTCCACAACTACAACCACCTAGTGGTGCTAACAAACCTACAGGTGCAAGCCTGCGACTGATTGAAGAAAAGTTTGACGACTACGACAACTTCAAAGACGAATTCAAAGCCGAAGCAATGAAGATCCAAGGATCAGGTTGGGTATATCTCAGCACTGGCGGCGATATAAAAACAATCAAAAACCATGCAGTACGCACAGACATAGCACTGCTAGTAGACTGGTGGGAGCATGCATGGGCACTGGATTATCAAAGCGACAAAGAAAAATACTTAGACAACATCTGGAAGATCATCAACTGGGACGTTGTAAACAATAGACTGGGAGAATAACATGGATTGGATAAAATCTAGAATCAATGAACGTACTTCATGGGATGGAGCAGGACTAATTATAATGGGACTTATCGCTATTTTTGCGGCTAACTTTGCCAAGATAGCAGGTTTAGTTGCTGTTGTTTACGGTGCCTGGACCATTTGGAAAAAAGAAGACTAACCTATGACAGACTTACCCGATCACCTTGGTGGTCATCAGGGAAGAACGCACAACGATCAAGCAACACTAGAATACTTTATCAACACACACGGCATCACCAGCATGCTGGATGTTGGGTGCGGTCCTGGAGGCCAGGTGTTAACCGCACTTGACCTTGGACTAGATGCACAGGGCATCGATGGTGATTACACAGTAAACCGTCCGGGCAATCACTGGTGTATCCATGATTACACTGTAGGCCCAAGCCCAGTACAGAAAACATTTGACCTTGTGTGGAGTTGTGAATTTGTAGAGCATGTGTACGAAGAGTACATGCCCAACTATTTTGCGGATTTTGCCCGTGGCACATGGATATGCATGACCTATGCTCCTCCAGGATTTCCAGGACATCATCATGTGAACTGCCAACCAGAGGCTTACTGGATCAATCATTTGCACAACCTTGGATATGACTTTGACGTAAATGCAACACACGAGGTGCGTAAAATCAGTAGCCAACGCAAAAAATTTGTTAAAAAACGAGGTTTGGTGTTTAAGCGAACAAACTAATCTAACTATTGATTGTGCTAAATACATCAAATAGAGGTAGATCATGGCACAACAAACCATTAACGTAGGTGCAACCGCGAATGACGGAACTGGCGACGGTTTAAGAAACGCCTACATCAAGTGCAACGACAATTTTGACGAACTGTACAGTAGATTTCAAGACACCGTTCCTGCTAGCAATATCGGCACCACTGGTGATACAAAAGGAATGTACGCGGCTGATTATCAATTTCTGTACGTTTGTTATCAAGACTATGATGGATCTAGTGTTATATGGGCTAGAACCGCACTAAGCACAAGTTGGTAATACAATGGCACAACCGCAGTGGATAACAGCAGCAGGCAGTTTAGGCACAGTTGCTGAAAATATTTTTGTAAACATTCCTATCATTGCTACTGACAGCGATGGCGGCACTGTAAAATATATTTTAATTGCTGGCTCTCTTCCTGAAGGAGTTCAAATCAAACTTAATGGCACAATTGAAGGTGTTCCTACTCCTTTTGTGAGGGTCCGCGGGGTTCCTACCGAAGTCAGTCAAGATGTCACTAATACTTTTGCAATTCGTGCCTACGTCGAAGAAGGTGCGACCACTCGCATCAATGATCGTACATTTAGCATAACGGTCACTGGGCAAGACATTCCAACTTTTACAACACCTGCTGGCAACCTTGGAACATTTTACGATGGTGATCAGGTAGATATTGATATACAATTTAGCGATCAAGATCCTGATGATACTGTTGTAGTAAGCCTTGAAACTGGCATACTACCGCCAGGACTGAGTGTCAGCACCAGTGGGAAAATTTCAGGCTATATAATCCCTGCAGCACCTTTACCCGATACTGCGATTGCTGGTTTTGACCGAGATGGCACAGAGTTTGCTGAATTTCCTTTTGATTTTACAACTAGAAGTATCAGTTTAACCTACCAATTCACCTTAAAGGTATCAGATGGTAAAGAACAAAATTTAAGAACCTTTAGTATGTATGTTGTAAGCAAGGATAGTTTAACAGCAGACACCCTTGATTTCACTGGCGATACAATGTTACTCACCGCTGACATTCTTCCAGCTCGTACTCCTATTATAACAAATTATCCTGCATCAACAACAACCACGGCGGCTGGTTTTATAGGTACATTTAGGCATGACAACTTCTTTGCCTACCAAATTCAAGGTTTAGATTTAGACGGAGATCCTTTTGAATTTGAAATTGTCTCGGGTGATAGTGCAGATCTGCCGCCTGGTGTGACCTTTAACACAAGTAATGGTTGGCTGACTGGATATTTTCCTGATGCTGGTGCAACTGAGGTAACATATAGTTTTTCTATAACCATTGGCAAAAGAGATAATCCATTGGTCGTAAGTACACCTTATGCATATAGCATTACGGTAATTGGCGACATTGAAAACGCAGTAACCTGGCTTTCAGGTACATTAATTAACGGAGTCACACCTGATACCTACAGTCTTGGCACTCTCCGCAATGGTGCTACAAGTTTACTTGCTATTAAAGCAAGCACCCCGGGCGAAAAGGTTTTACTATTCAAACTAAAAGAAGGCGTATATAATCGTTTACCACAAGGTTTAAGTTTATTGCCAAGCGGAGAAATTAGTGGACAAGTAAGTTTTAATGGTTTTGCACTTGACGGCGGTACAACTACCTTTGATGAATCAAGGGCAACTCGATTAACCGTAGATCCTACAACTTTTGATAGTAGTTTTACGTTTACAGTAAATGCATATAGTGCCGACGGATTGATTAGCGTTTTTAGAACATTCCGAATCACGGTTGACAGATATTATAATACACCATACGAAAGTTTGTATATTGAATGCATGCCAAGCACAGAAGACGTTAGTTTGCTTGACCAGTTACTACTTAATACCGATGTATTTCTACCAAGTATATTGTTTAGGCCCGATGATCCTTGGTTTGGGTTGAGCAGTAAAGTACAATATGTACATGCATATGGTACCACCGCGGCAACATTAGAATCATATGTAGATGCATTATCACTTAATCATTTTAGAAAACAACTAGTTCTAGGTCCAATTAAGACAGCACAGGCACTGGATAGCAACGACAATGTATTATACGAAGTGGTTTACAGTGAAATTGTAGATACAGGTGTTAATAAAGAAGGACAAAGCCCTGCGCAGAGTGTAAAAGTGCCTTATCCGTTTACAGATCCAAACGACGGAAGCACTCTTGTAAACAGCGTTTATCCTAACAGTTTAATAAACATGCGAGATCAAGTAATTGACACGGTTGGCCAAACCTCCACTGAACTTCCGTTATGGATGCAAACAAAACAAGCAGATGGGCGTGTTCTTGGATTCACAAAAGCCTGGGTTATTGCCTACACAAATCCAGGCGAAAGCGCAAGGCTTGCATATAACATACGTGAAACTTATGGTACGCAGCTCAATAAGATTGATTTTACTGCTGATCGTTATATTCTGGATAGATTATTAACTAAAAACTGGATACCTTTTGATGACAGTACCGAAAGTGGAGACTGGGTCACACAGAAACAAACCACGTTTAATTATGACCAGGATACAAATCCTACTGTGAGTGGTAATCGTACTACCTTTGACGAAGCAAGTATGAGATTTATACATCCAGTTGATACTTACCAATACACTGATGAATACAACAAGTATCTGTTGTATCCAAAAACTAATATTTTGCAATAACAACGCATAAATAAGTGCAACAAGCAGGAACAGATAGATGGCAAGTAACATCAACCCAAACAATATTGATACCACATATCCTATCGCAGGTCAGGACAATGACAGCCAGGGATTTCGTGATAACTTTACTAACATAAAGACAAACTTTGAATACGCAGAAAGTGAAATTGACGATCTGCAGGCAAAAGTACTTTTAAAAAGTGCGCTGACTGGCACAAGCCTCGACAACGACATGGCCGGTGCCGTAATTGACAACGTCAAACTACAAAGTGTGCGATATACCAAAGTAGATAGTGCAACCACCAGTGGTACTATTGCTATTGATTTTGCGGATGGTAATTATCACAACGTTGGCACACTCACAGGAAATGGTACGCTGTCGTTTACAGGTATTCCAGCAAGTGGAAATTACGCTGAGTGGATTGTAGAATTTAATCCAAGTGCAAGCACTTATACACTTGCAATGCCAAGTGCAGTAAGTGTAGGCAATGCTGTTATCCAAGGTAACCAAGCAAACAATGTTTGTACTTTTAATCAAGCAGGTGTAAACAAGTTCAAGTTTTCTTCACGCGATGGCGGTACAACTATTACTGTTGAAGATATGCTACGCAACAATGATCCTATCTACTTGCCAAGTTCAGAAGATTTAGCGGACGGCGGTGCTGCTAGTTTAGTAAAAACAACCAGTTACTTTAGCACAGCCGCGGCAGAAACAAGCACCCTAGCGGCAGGTGTCGAAGGACAGATTAAAGTACTCGCAATGTACGCAGACAGCGGCGATATGGTCACCACGGTCTCTAATGCAGGATGGAAATCATCAGGCACGGGTACAATTACTTTTGATACAATTGGTGATAGTTGTACATTAATGTATATTAACAGCAAATGGTTCTGCATTGGAAACAACGGCGCTGCATTTGCTTAACCAAAACCGTTGACATAAAGACTCCTATGCACTAATATATACAGTGAATAGGAGTTTTTTTTATGGTTGATAAAAAAACATATAGAAATACGTTTACACAACAACAATGGGATCGTGTTGTAGGATACGGCAAGGTTCCTGCAGAGTACCGAAGGAAGGATGACGATGGAACATCCACTGATAAAAGACATCAGCGATCTAACAGAAACACAACTCACTGATAAGATCAATGAACTGAATAACAAGTACATGATTGCACAGCGTTCAGGAAACGCCCATTTGTGTAATCAGATACTAATGGCTTTAGAAACATACCGCAACAAGAGGCAAGAGATCTATAATCGTGCTCGAGACACAGGACACGAAGACAAGATTGACATATCATGAGCAACGTTAGGGTAGATTGGAACTTTTCGTTCCTAGCAGGCTATCATGCCGACGCACAAAATCAATACTGCGCAAACGAGTATCACGTAAACTTAAACATGATCACCGTAAGCACCAATGGTTGGGACCATGACACAGCATTTGAACGCATAAAGTATTATAGTACCTATGTGTTAAGCAGTTGTGTATTTGTGGATGAACAGCAAACTGAAGCAATTGAAAAATACATCAATGCTGGTATGCGTGTTATAGCACTTCCGCAAGTTCCAGTTGACCAAATCATTGGTATGATGATACACTACAAGTTCAACGCAATGTTGGAAGACCGTGTAAACATTATGGGCACGGCAATTAGCAGTAGAGTTGGTAATGGAATCGTCTACTTACACGACGAGGAAGAAAATGCCGGCCCGTTTCAAGACGACGATTGGTGGGACGACCCTGAGCCAACATATGGACGCAGAACAAAAAGCAGTGTTGTTGACTTTTCTAAAAAAAGCACTTGGGAAAATTTAAACTTGCTTTGGAACGAGCAACCTGCTATTATAGAGATTGATATTGAAGAACCCAGTGGTAACATAGTAACATTTCCTACAGATGATAAAGAATAAATTTGGCGAGCAAGTTTATAGTAAAGCAGACATATTGCATGTTATTATGCAAGGCCATGACTTACCACCTATGATTGTTGACCCTTCAGTACATGTTGAAAATTCATTGTTGGATTCTCCTGCGTTATTTTTCAACGAAACTGATATTAGGTACACCGTTGAGCAATTTGATTTTATTAATCAACAAAGGTGGTTTATGCCGGAAGAATACAACACACTTGATATTGCTGAATACCTGTTAAATTTATGCAAAACAGACGCTGAACTACAACGTGTGGGACAAGAACTACTACTTTATAATGATCGTAATTTGTTTGATCTGTTGCGTTATTTAAAATATCTTGTGGACACAATGAAAGAGAATGGAATAGTTTGGGGTGTAGGCAGGGGGTCAAGCGTTGCAAGTTATGTGCTGTACCTACTAGGCGTACATAAAATTGACAGCATCTACTATGATTTAGACCCCGAAGAATTTTTACGTTAAATATTTTTCAACAAAATTATCAATATGCTAAGTATTGATGCGGCTAGTAGCATAGAGGTCAATGCGTCCAAGGACCACTTGGAAGAAGGAGGATCGATACCCCCGGCCGCTCCAAATAAGGAATTATAATGGCTAAAAAAGTGTACAGAACAGCGCAAGGGAAAACAGTTGACATGGGTGCAATTTTGCTACGCAACGAAGAAATCCGTGCTGTTGGTAATATGAGTGTAAATGCACGTGGTGATAACATTGATAGGAATAACAATCCTATTGAAAGTAGAAACAGCAAGGTAAATCGAGCGTACAACAGGCAAGCAACCAACGTTAGTGATAGTCCAGTAGTTGATCCATCTAAGGTACTCGAAGAGGACCCAATGGGACCAATGGATGACCCAATGGATGCAACAGAACAGTTTGTTGACGGACATGGTGATGTTCAAGAAGTTGTTAAAAAAGATGATGGATTTAGTTTAACTTGAGGTAAAACATGCAACTAGACGCAGGCGGATCGCAAAAATATCTACGTCCTTTAGAAGGATTTACTCGTATTAGAGCACTACACGACGAGGTGCTGGTAACTGACATGAACTTTGAAGCAGGCATGACGGCTGGCGGAATCTTCATTCTTGGTGATGACGGTAAACAACGTGGTCTACGAGCACGTTGGGCACTGATATACGAAGTTGGTCCAGATCAAAAAGATGTAAAGAAAGGACAGTGGATTCTTGTAGAACATGGACGTTGGACACGTGGAATCAAATTCCGCAATCAGGATGGTGAAGAACAAACACTGCGTAAAATTGATCCAGAATGCATGTTGCTGGTCAGCGATGAAGATCCACGCATGAGTATACAAGCATTTAATCCAGATGAACTTGATACAGGGCCAGGTGTAAGACACCGTCCAGAAGATTTTGGAGCAGGAAGATAATGCCAGAAGCACTACAAACAATTGGAGCAATCCTAACAGTAATAAGCATTTCACAGTATGCACAGCAAGAAGATGTAAACGTGTATGTAAACGGTAATCAAGTTGCGCATCATGAACAACCACAACGCAGAGAACCAAGTCGCGGCGAACAGATTATACAAGAAGCACTTGAACGTCGCGAGCAAATATTGTTAGCAAACCAAAGAGCAATTTCAACTACACACTTGAGGTAATCAATGACAAATCCATTCAAGGATGTTAACACGTTTCAAGAAGCGTGTGATCAAACTCCTAGCCAAGAAAATTACGCAATGTATATTGGACTTATCGAAGAGGAGTTCAACGAACTATCAGAAGCAATCCGTCACTGTGATGATGTAGAACAACTTGATGCACTGGTAGACATACTGGTTGTAACCATTGGTGCTATTCGTGCCGCAGGGTGGGACGGAGAAGGTGCTTGGCGAGAAGTAATGGACACAAACTTTGCTAAGATTGACCCTACTACAGGAAAAGTGATTAAACGTGAAGATGGCAAAGTATTAAAACCAGAAGGGTGGAAGGCTCCAGAACTAGCACAATTTGTAGGTAAAGCATGAAAGAATTATGGACTGAAAAGTATAGGCCACGTACTGTGGCAGACTATGTTTTTCGTGATGAAGAACAGCGAGCGCAGGTACAATCTTGGATCAACAGTGATAGTATTCCACATTTATTGTTTTCGGGTGCTCCGGGCGTAGGCAAAACAACACTAGCCAAGATCCTGATCAATGAACTTGAAATTGATGACTATGATGTGCTAGAGATTAACGCTAGCCGGGAGAACAGCATTGATACTATTCGTGATAAAATCACTGGTTTTGTACAAACCATGCCTTTTGGTAAGTTTAAAGTGGTCCTACTTGATGAGGCCGATTACATATCACC
>Ga0222719_10002572_pt1 | contig 16493 bp, 17 predicted proteins | sample C33_34DmetaG_FD_165039 | JGI IMG/M metagenome (GOLD analysis project Ga0222719, IMG submission 165039) | Estuarine water microbial communities from San Francisco Bay, California, United States - C33_34D | ecosystem: Environmental > Aquatic > Marine > Unclassified | place: USA: California... | reverse complement strand
CCTGCAACTAGTTCATCAAGTTCTAGACCTTTTTCACCTTCAGCTGCGATTGTGAATGCACTGCTTAGTGTTGCACTGCCTGGATGTATGCGTGTTACATCAGCAGTTTGTGTGAATGCACTGCTTAGTGTTGCACTGCCTGGTTCAAAAACTGTGAAATCAATGCTTATTGTGCTTGCACTAGCAAGTGTAGCACTGTCTGTTCTTATTCTATCAGCAGTTGCACTGATTGTGGTGGCTGCGTCAAGTGCGGCACTGTGGTCAAAGGTTGCATTTATGTCAGCAGTTTGTGTGAATGCACTGTCTGGCTCAAGTATAAAGCTGGCTATTCTACCAACTGCTGCAACTTGGCTAACAATCGCATCAAAGTCTGCTGCACCTGGTTGTATTCTTGTTGCTGTGGCGCTTAAAGTTGCTGCTGCATTTAATGTGCTATCAGCACCAGCAAACTTGCTAATAGTTACGTTTTGAGTGAATGCTGCATTTAGGCTGGTTGCTCCGCCCTTAATCACTTCTATATTGGTGGTTTGTGTAAACGTGGCATTTAAGGCACTGTCTGCTGAGTTTACTACGCCTACATTAACTGTTATTGCTGCGTTTGCATTTAGTGTTGCACTAGTGTCTTGCAATAGACCTACATTTGCGCTTATTGAAGCTGCACTATTTAGATTTGCATTTATACCTGATGTAATGCCAATACCTGCTGTTTGTGTGAATGCACTGCTTAGTGTTGCATCTGCATATTTCTTTGTGTTTTCAAGTATTTCAGACTGTGAACCATCAAAACTAAAGTTGAATATTTGATAAGCATCATCATTTGTAGGCTGGCTGCTTGATCCTGTTATTGTGTCGTCACCAACACGCATAGCAAAACCGTCATAATAATCATCGTTAGTGCTTGGAGCAGGACCACCTAAGAATAAGTTTTTGTTTGTGCCTCCTGCAAACTCAAAAGCACCTGTGTAGGTTGTAGTATCACTTGCACCACCTACACGGTAAGTGATTGTGCCACTTGCATTTCTTGTTATTCTGTGATGATACCAAGTGTCATCTTGTAGTGAAATACTTGGTTCTAGTGTAACATTTGTATTCGTATCAGGCGTAACAACAACTAATCTAGGTCTAGCGTTACCAGTAACTATTTCATATCCTGAAATCAACAAGTTAGCATTCAAAGAAGTGCCATCATAATCTGTCCAATCTTGGAAACTTGAAAAACCAAGTTGGAACATTGTGCCACCCGCGGCTGCATATCCTTCTGCGCGATGCCAAAACTCAATAACAAACTCTTCGCTTGCATCTATTGGAAAAGTTGTACCATCTGTTCTTACTTCTGTGTTTACTTCACCTGTTGAAAAAAGTCTTAAACTGCCTGTACCATATTTGTAAACTGTGCTATCAATAAAGCCACCCATTGTAAGTGGACGCCATGGCTGTGTAAAGTCTGGAGTTGCGTAACTAATAGCACTGGCGGTTAGTGCAGTTGTGCTGGAATAAGTTGCTGCATCTGCTGTTATAAGTGGACCACCATTAACACTTTGTGTGAATGCACTTGCAAGTGTTGCTGATCCAGGATGTATTCTTGTGACATCAGCTGCTAGTGTTGCACTTGAAAGAACGTCTATACTTCCATTTCTACTTGCATTTACTGTCATTGTAGCATTAAATGCACCACCTAAACTGCTTGCAAGCGGTTTGATTCTTGTTGATGTTGCTGACTGGTCAAAAGAAACCGCTAACGAACTATCTAAGTTTCTAGTTCTGTCAGCGGTGATACTAATAGTTGCTGAAGTTGAGAGAGAGCTTGCGCCTGGCTGGATTCTATTGCCTTGCAAGCTGAGATTTATTATTGTGTCTAGTGTTACATCAGAACTTCTTGTGCGTTCAGCGTCTGTTGACATTGTAATGGTAGTAGCCATGTCAACACTGCCATTACGACTTGCTGTAACTGTCATGCTTGCAGTCATTGCACTTGAAATATCTACTTCAGCTTCTTGTATTCTTGTGCCAGTTACACTTATGCTGGCAGCTACACTTAGTGATGCTTCTGCTTCAAGTGTAGCGCCTTCACCTAGGAAATAATCATCAGTGATATAACCTTCTTCAATATAAGGTTCATAACGAATATAGCCTTCTTCAATGTAGCCTTCTTCGTAATAATAACCTAGATCATCTCCTGTTCTTGCCATTACACTTGTTCCTCGCTGATTATTTCAACTATTTGCGGTTCGTCTGCTGTTAAACCACTGTTAAGATAATCAACTTTGTGTTGATTAGTAGTGATTGACGCTGTCCAGTTGTTAACTATGATTGGTTTTGTAGTGTTGTCTTCATCTCTTACAGTTAGTTTAATCATGCTAAGTTCCTTATATCTGATATCTAATCAAAACTGTGCCAGCTGCGCCAGATGCACTGTTGCTAAATCCACCAGCACCGTCGCCACCGTCGCCACTGTTTGCACTAGGTGCGCTTACACCACCACTTTGTGCATCACCACCTGCACCAAAAGTGCCGCTGTTTCCGTAGCCTGTGCCAAAGTATGTGCTGTAACTTACGCCACTTCCGCCTGAAGAACTGCTGGCAGCACTACCGTTGCCACCGCCACCACCGCCAATGGTGTTGCCTGCGCCTGCGCCTGCGTATGTTCCTGAACCTCCATTACCATCAAGGAAATAGTAGTCTGACCACGTTCCGCCACCGCCGCCTGCGCTGCCTCCTGTTTTGCCGTTTGTTGCGCCACTGTTGCTGCCTGCATAGTTACCACCTGAACCACCACCTGTGCTGGTATAACCAAATCCAGTAGTAGATCCACCATTGTTTGAACCTGGTGCTGTGGTGCTGCTAACAGTTATAGTATAACCTGTGTTTTCTGACACACTGACACCTGATTGGTATTGCGTTTGTGCGCCACCACCGCCACCGTATCTGTCATTGCTTCTGCGTGTTCCGCTTGTGTAATCGCCGCCTGGGCCACCACCACCTACAAGTAGCACATCTACAGTGCCATCTCTTTGTGCTGTAAAGCTACCACCACTTGTAAACTCGTGTATTCTATAAGTTGTGCCGCTGATGTCAACATCCTGCACTGAGTCACCACCTGTGCCATAGAATGCTGTAGTGTCGTCATCATCTTCAAACGTAGTTGAACCATCTGTGCCTTCAAAGTGGTTGAGATACATTGTGTCATCATCATTAAAGAATCTTATTGTAGGAACTGTGATACTAGAGTTTGAAACACCATATCTGTCTACTAGACTTAGACGTGTTTCATCTATCCAACCTTCATATTCGTTGTTCACACCACCTCCAAAACTACCTTGTAACAAACCCGCGGCAGAACTTAGGTTCACCTCATTGTTGCTATAGGTAAAGGTATCAGTGTTGGTTCTTGTTCCATCAACCCATAAACTGCCTGTCTTTGATGGTGCATCAAACCCAAACGCAATATGTGTCCAAGTATCGTCTGGAATGGTGTTTGAACCTGAATAGAAGTTAAACTCTTCAATAGGATCACTACCATTCCAACCTTTCCAACTAAATCTTGCTTCATTGGTGCTCATGTTATGCAACATCTGATATATTCTTGCACCATAACCGCCTTGTCTGTTGGTAACAAAAAAGGCTGCCGCTGTGTTTGTGCTTGTTCCGTCAGGACGAACCCACATTTCTATTGTCCAACTGCCGTTGTAGGTGCTATTGCTTAAAGTGCTATCAAGCGTTGCTTCTAGCATATCATTGTCGCCGTCAAAGTAAACACTTGAACCACCAAAGTAACTTTGTGCTGTGTCTATTTGAACATTGCCGTATGTAATAAACGAGGTATCTCTACCTGCTGCTGCAACTTCTGCGGGTTTTGCTAGGTATGCTAGTCTACTTGCTCCAAAAGGCATATGGTTCTCCTTACTGGAAGTCTGTTGCTATGCTAGTGAAGTAGTTTGTTCCATCATAGAATATACTGACTACACTAAGTGTTGTTAATGTTGTTGATCCACCTGCAAACTTGTAATCTCCTGTGCCACTTGCTGTTCCTGATCCACTTACAATCAGTGTGACACTTTGTCCTGTTGCAGCATCTGAAAACGCTGGCAGTGACAAGCCTGTGGTTATTGTTATAGTTTGAACGTTGCCGTTTGATACGTTGATAGTTGGTGAATCAGTTGATCCTAGTGAATATACAGTTTCTGCATAATCTTCTAGTACTGGGTTTTGTATTGTGTTGCCTTGACAATCTAAATCACCACCAAGTTGTGGTGTTGTGTCATCAACAACATCTGAAATACCACCTGCTGCTGGTGCGCTTGCTTCCCAGTTGCCTGAAGTATTGTTGTAAGATAGGATGTTGCCATCTGCAACACCACTTACGTCTACATCACTTAAATCGCCAATAGGTTCACTGGTGATGTTTTCAAGTTTATCATTGTTTAGATTGGTGAAGTTTGCATCACCTTCAGCAAAGGTCAATGCTGAACCTTTTCCTGTCCTTGTTACTATTGTGCTCATTGAGTGACTCCTTATATAAAGTAAGGGTGCCAGGGAAGGCTGACACCCTTAATGTTGATTAAGCTAGGCTGATTGTTAAGTTGCCTGCTGAAATCTGGAATGTGTCACCTGATTCAATAGTTTTTGAAGTAGTAACTGAACCGTGAAACAATACGTTACCACCTGTGCTTGCATCCATTAGTGCTACGTGGGTGATTGTTCCCCAGTTTGCAGTTGCAGTAGGGAAAGTTACTGTAGCTGCTGAATCAGCACTACCTGCTGCTGCTGCGTCAAAAGTCATAGTTTGACGTGCATATGAACCACCTGATACTTCTGAAGTAACAGTGCCTGATTCTAATCCATCATCTGCTGTCCATAATCCAACATAGATGTCTGTTGGTGCTGTGTAAGCACCATTGCCTAGGATGTGATCTAGGACTTCGTTTTCAAGATAATCACTTGCTGCTGACATTTGAGTCTCCTTATTAAGTTAGTCTGCGATTTTGCAAAAGCAGACAACTCAATGTCTGCTATTGTTATTTATACTAAACGTCAAAAAACGTCAAAAAAAGCTGAAAAAAGTTACCAATATCCAGTGAATGTTGATGTAGTTCCAGTTATTAGTGAACTGCCGTCTGTTGGAGGTGCATCAAACGCTGTTATAACGTCTATTTGTGCACCTGCTCCGCCTGTTGTAGTGTCTATTCTTACAGTTGTGTCAATACTCATAGCTGCTGATGCTGTTCCTGGATTACTTACACTACACGTTAATGGAACTACTGTGCCTCCTGTAGTAACACGTGGCAAAAAGGCTGTTTTTCTAACACTTACACTCTTTAAGTAGTTGTCATCACCGTCATATAATCCACACCATACTACAGGAACTTCTACATAATCGCATATAAAGTCTCCGTTTGCTTCACCATCATTATCTGTAATAAACAGTATGGCACTGCCACTACATGATTTGCCACTTGCAGGACCAACTGTTAGTGTAACACTTTGTGATCCATTTACATCTTCATCATCAATAGTTTGTAGTGTTAGTGACCCTGAGCCTCCAGATATTGCAACTGTGCCTGTGAGTGCAGGTGAACTTAATCTACCTGTGCCACCACCTGTTATACTATATGGATAGCTACCATCTGGTATACCACCTGTTATTGTAATAGTTGCAGTTGAACTTGAACCTTCTACTATTGAACTTGGTGAAAAGCTGATTGAATAATCATAATCGTCTGCAAGTGTAACACTTTGACTTGCTCCACCATTGTCTAGTGCTAGTGTCAGTGTTTCGTTGCCTTCTAGTGTTCCTTTTGTAAACGTAAAGGTTAAACTACCATCTTCATCGCACCAATCAGCTGTAAAGTTGCCTGTTATACTGCCTGTCAACAAGTCTGCTGCATTGATGCCTGATATTGTGTATGGTATATCATCACCATTGTCATGGTTTGTTGCGCTTAGTGTGAATGTAACACTATCACACTCAGTTAAACTGCTTGCGCTTGCACTTAGATTGTAAACAGGTGTGTCTAGATATTGATCTTTGATTGTAACACTATGGCTAACACCGCAAACTGTAAACACTAGTGTTTCTTCGCCTTCAGTGTCTGCGCTTGCGTCTATTCCAATATCAATGCTACCTGTTCCATTAGTAAAAGTTATTTCGCCTGTTAGTGGTATAGTTACGTCTGCTTGTTGAACACCAGTTATAGTGTAAGGTTTTGTAAAGTTTGCAGTTGAAGTGTCAACGTCACTTGGCACGCCAAAGTTTAGTGTAATAGTTTCACCTTCACAAGCTGAACTTGGTCCACTTATTGTAATATTTCTTATTGAAAGCTGTGGGGTGTAACAGTCAGTTTCTTCTAAAACTTTTGCATTTGGCAGTCTATTTCTAACAGCTTCAGTATCACTGTCTTCTATTGCGTTGTTTGAACATCTGCTGCGTATTCCGTTTTGTTTTGTGCGATATTCTCTTTCTAAACCAGTTGGTGAAAACACTGTGCTGAGATATTCTAGTGCAGTAATGTTATACAGTAGTGCACCTTCTTCATCACTTTCTTCTATTTCAATAACAATAAACGGTTTGCCTGAAAACTGATGCATTGAACTAGTTACATCAATAATATCACCTGCTGTAATACCGTTTGCAGTAAAGTCACTAGTAAATCTAATAACCTTATCTAATCTACTTTGGTTAAGTTCTTTGCTTGCAATATATTGTGCTTGCACTGGGTCGTTTATAATAGGCATTTGCAACTTTAGTTCGTTGCGCTTTTCATATGTAAACCATTCGCTAGTTGGCTTCTTTACAATAACTGTATCAACAGCATCTCTTAGGTCTTTGTGTGGAAACTCTATTGAACAAACATTATAGAACTCACTAATACCTTTAGAGTGAACACTAATAGGACCAATAATATTTGAATCACTAAAGTTTTTGACACTTGTGTAACTGCCTTTGATTATGTTAAACGTCCATTTACCTGCTTGCAGGTCGTGTGTAAAGTAAGCACCTGCGGCTGTAGCCAACATATTGATGTTATCAATAGTAGGGTTACTGGTGTCTATGATACCATTTATTTCTGCTTGTTTAACTGTTGCCATATCAACTTCCTGTGTTTGTAACTGTTATTGTTTTTTCTTCAGTGTTTGCTTCTGGTGTAACTACGTCTACAATCAAACTAATGTTACCTGTTTCACCGCTTGCACTTGTTAGTGTAATATTGTCTATAATACCATTGAGTTGTGTTTTTGTACCTGTAATCTCAAGTTGATTGTTTTCATAAGGTTGTGGATCAGCGTGTTCATAGTATTCATATAGATTAGTTGTGCCACTGTCAAAAGTTATAAACTTATCATCTATTTCTGTTGGAGTCATGTTATCATCAACTTTAGGAACGTCAGTATTTCGTGTCATGTTACCGCTTGCATCTACATCAAAAACGTAACCCATGCTTGTAAACTGTGTGCCTGCACCATTAAACTTTATCTTTTTGTTTGCTGTAATCACATCCATGTTAAACAGTGTTCCAAGATTTGAATCTCCTAGGCGTTGAGATGCTGCACTTGTGAAAGTTGCATTGTCTATAACTGTACCAGTGTCACTATAACTTGTTATTCTACCTCTGTTGGTTCCAGCACCTGGATCGCCAACATATAATATATCGTTATTCCATTCTAGTGTAGTACCAAACTCACTTGTTGCTCCACTTGGTGCAGTCAATACAATCCAATCACTTGTATCATCTGCGTGTATTGCATAGATAGTTGTTACAGTTATGTCTAGTGTGTATATTCTTACTTCACCTGATTCATGATATGTTGCAAGTTTAGTGCCATCACTGTTTAGTGCAAAGTTGTAGTATAATGGATCATCATATGAACTTGCAGCGTGCAAATCTGAATCAACAGCAAAAACATTGATTAGTTTTGTATAAGTGGTACCATTCCATATGTAAACAGATATAAGTTCCTGTTCTTCGCTGTCTTGGCCGTCTTCACTATCAATAGCTTGGTTTTCATTAAAGTCAAAGAAACTGTTTATTGCAAATACTGCGCCATCGTCACTTATAGCCATAAAGTTTGCTTTGTATTCATCGTAGTTTTGGCTGTTGTTAACATTGAAGTGTTGCCTTATATTGAATCCATCATTTGTAGCGTTTTCTTCAAAAACAGCATAGGTAAACTCGTTTGATTGTCCTTCATCGCCGCTATTGAAATCATTTGTGTTACTTGATTCACTGGCAACAAAAACATTTGCGTTTTTTGCAACAGCTAGGTATTTGCCAAATCCTGTTTGGTCGTATGTTGTGTTAAAGATTCTTTGTACTTCAGTCCATTCATCATCATTGTTTTTTTGATGCACATTTACACCAGCACCGCCACTCCAAGTAAACAAATACTCACCGTCATAACTTACTCCTGTAACAGCACTTACATTTCTAGAAAGATTACCAACATTGTCTTCCCAATATCTTACAACACCACTGTCGCTCATTGAAGATACTTGTCCAGGATTGTTTGGTGTTACAGTGTAGGTATAAACACCATCTGCTGTATAATCAGGGTCACTAATCAACGGTAAACTGCCACCTATTGTAGTTTCAACTGCTGTAGTGTAAGTAGGTGAACCTCTTAGTGGACCTAAATAATCTAAGTTCAAACAGTTTGCAGGCTGATTTCTTGTAAACTGGCCTGTTGATTGTGCAGTGCTTTCTGCTGTGTATTGGAAAGTAAAGTCTTGTTTTGTGCTGTTTGCTGTGTAGCTTATACTGTTCAAGTGACTGTTTACTTGCGTTATTGTGCCAGTCAAAGTAAGTGTTTTTGTACCGCTATCAAAACTACTTGTGCCGCCTGTGCCTGAACTGCTAAGTGTTGATATACTTGTTATAACATTGCCTGTCAAAGTAACAGTCCAACTTGAACCATCATCTTCTGTGTAGGTTACAACTGGATTATTTGTAATGTTTTGTGTAGTGCTTGCAAGCCAATCTGTTGCACTTGAAGCACTAAGTCCAGTTTCTTCAAGTGTTGCACTAATATTGAAAGGTGCTAGTAAACTTGGTGTAGGATCTCTAAATCTTGCTGCTGTAACACTCAAACTTGCTGCTGTTGCCATCTTGCTTACAGGTATGAAAGTACCTACATTCCAACTTACTGTTTGTCTACCTGCTGTTGTAGTATATTTGATACTACTTGTATAGATAAAGCTACCTTGAAAGGTAGCAGGAGTTGTAATGCTTGGTGCTGCTACTGCTGTCCAATCATCAACACTATCAATACCTGAAACAATATAAACTCCTGATACTTCGTTAACAGTTACACCACTTGGTAAACTGCCCCAACTGATTGTTGTTCCACTTACTGCACTAACATCAATGTGATATTCAACATTTGCTGTAGCTGGCTGTATTATTTCTACAATGTTTATTTTTCTTTGTGCTGTAAACGTGCCAGCTAACACTGTAGTATCAATGTCTCTTGCTGTTGGCCAATCAAAAACTACATTTGCAGGTCTATTGTCTGTGAATGTTATTGTTTGATTACCAAACGTGTTTAGTTCTGTAAACGAAAAACTCATTAACTAATCTCCAAATCATCTTCAGGTATACCTGCACCATATCTTGTGTTAGTGCTGTAATCATACATAACATCACCTACGTTTTTCATTGAGTTTTCAACTTTGAACTGTAAGTTTTCTAAACTTGTTATTTCTGCATCTGCGTTATACTTTACTTTGACTATTACAAAGTTAAGTTCGCTCATTGTGTCATAGATATCCCAGTGTGGCATTAAATCATATGCTGCTAGATTATTCTGAGCACTTTCTGTTGTAAATCCTGTGGGCTCATCACTGTCTATACTGAAAGGATATATTTCCATTAGTCCACTGTAGGTATCACAGGTGTTACCGTCATCATCTATTGCAAGATCAACTGTATATCCATCGTCTTTGAAAGTTAAACGCAATCCTTCATAGTAAACTTCTTTGAAACTGAATGTACTGTCAGTGCCATCAATGAATGTTCCTGTTTTTTCACTTATTGTAATGCAATACCACATTGTTAAGTTGTCAGCACTCATTGTTGCATCTGTTATGATGCCACTAGTGTATGCACTGCCATAAATCACAGGTATGTAGTTTTGCGTATCTGGATTTAGTGTTATCTTCTTGCCTGGACCAGGTTGTTGTGATGGTGTTCCTTGATTTGGTGCAACAATAAACTGGTTTATAAAGTTACTGTCAAATCTTGATATGATACTGTGTGAAACAAGTTTGCCTAAGTTGTTAGCTCCAACTTCTTTATCCTGAAACTTCTGCTGAAGTCCTTTCATTGCATTTAGAAAACTCATACCCAAACACCTCCTGAACCTGATATTGGTCTTGTTGTGCGACCATTTGTTGTTGCTTGACTACGTGGTGCACCAAAGTTAAACTCTGTATCTTTGAGTGCGCTTACTCTGTCAAAACTTGTGTCATCTGGAAAGTTTTCTTTCATGCTTTCACTGTTTGTTTGTCTTGCATTGAAGTTGTTGCTGAGATAATCAACCCAACTGTTTAAGTTTAGTGTTAGTGATACAGTTTGTGATCTACCATAATAATCATAGTCATCATCTACTGAATAACTTTCAATGTAACCAAAGAATCTACCTTGAACACTGCCCACACTTGGTAACTGTATTTGTGCAGTTTCACTATCCCAAAGATATCTTTTGATTCTTACAATATTTCCTTTGATATTTGAGTATAATACTGCACCTATTTCTGTATCTGGTATGCCACTTAGTGTCAGTGTGATACTGTTGGTTGCACCTCTTATTGAACTAGTGCTTGGTGTTATTGAAAGTAGTTTACCTACTGGAGTGAATGTAAATCCATCTCTTTCTAATGGATATATGTCATCAGTAAACAGTAGTTCTTCATGCTGTGGTATACCTGTTGGAGTAGTAAGGTATTCTGGACAAGTCCATTGTACAGTATAGTTTGCTAACAGCGAAGGATAGCTATCAAGATTTAGCTGTGTTCCCATTATACAAGATCCTCAACAAATATAAACGGCCCATCCCAACTTACTTGGTCTCTTGCAAATATATTCCACTGTGGCATCTGTATACAAATCAAGTCATAACTATCATTTGAAGCAGGTGCTACATTTCCATAGAACCAAGGATACAAACTGTACTTTATTTGTACACCTGTTTCTGGTGTGTAAGTTCCTTTTGTTTCTAATGTTTCTATGTTTGTATAGATATCACTCCATCTTGGACCATCTGGTAGTTTCACAGTAAAGATATGTGGATTTCTACCTCTCAAAACAGCACGATATGTACCATCTCTTGCTGTAGTGCTACCTACTGTTGGTAGTCTGTTTATTGATAACTGTTCTGCGTTATCAAATACCCATTGGAAACTCATAGTTTTCTCCTTTGTGGAAATCTAGTTGCGCCTTGTGCTGCTACTGCGTGAATAAACGCTGGATCACGTGCAATCAAATCACGGAAACTTGAAGCGTCAACTGCGTTTATGTTATATGTTACATTCTGTGATCCAAAGTCATTCAAAGGTGTAATAGTTGCAGGTCCGCTTACTAGTTCTGGACCTCTTTCACCTACCAATCCAAAACTATTTGCTGGTATACGTCCACCATTTGCAAAGCCTCCTGCAAAGTTACCAATGCTGTCAATAAGATCTGTTAGTCCTAAGTTGTCTGCAATATCACTTGCACCAGCAATAACACTGTTGAATCTACTTCTTACACTGCTTGCAAGGCTGTTGATTCTTGATCCAACACTTGCACTTAAACTTTCAACTTGATTTCTAATAGCACCTAAACTTACACCTGTTAAACTTTCAAACTGATTGCTTATTGTTTGTGCAACGCCTGCAAAGCTGTTGGTTATGTCACCAATAACACCGCCTATTCTTGAGACCATGCCACCTGTCATATTGTCAAAACTACCAAGCACTCCATTAGCCATGTCTGGTATGATTGAGTTACCAACAACTTCGTCATACATATCACCAAACCAACCAGTAACACCATTGTATGCACTTTTTGCACCATCAACCATACCACCTGTCATGCTGTTCCATTTGTCACCAACTGCACCAGCAACTTCGCCTACTGCACCTGCAATCTCACGTATCTTATCAACAAATCCTGTAATGGCTTCTACTACTGTTTGGATAACTGCTACTACTGCATTGATAGCTCCTGTCAAACCTTGTGCTAGTATTTCAACAACAGGCGCAATAACACCTAGCAGTGTTTCAAATACTGGCCATAGTGCTTGCAGCAAATCAAACAGTGCTTGTCCAACTGGAATCAGTGCGTCTATGATTGGTCTAAGTGCTGCAAAGGCTGCTTTAACGCCTTCAATAATGTCTGGCAAGATAGCCATAGCACCTTCTGCAAGTTGTACCAATACAGGTAATAGTGCAGTTGCAATATCAGTACCAAGTTGCCCTACCATTTCGCCTAGTCTACCTAGTGTGTCATTGAACACTTCTGCATTTTCACTTGCTTCTAAACTAACAATGTTTGAGTTTGCTTCAACGTCTGCTAGTGTTGCAGCTAATCCTTGAGCGCCATCTTGTAAACTTGCAAACTGTTGTTGAATGACTGGACCAGCTCTACCACCAACTACTTTTGCAAAGTCTTCTGTTGATATAGTACCTGCATTCAATGCGTTGATCATTGCTTCCATAGCATCTGAGCCAGTTAGCAAATCACCATTAGCATCTCTTATTGAATCACCTAGTTTAGCAACAACTTCGCCATATGCTGTATGGCCTTCTTCACCTTGTCTTAGTCTGGTGTTAAGTTGTAGCATACCTCTTTCAAAGGTAGCTGCATCAACACCTGCTTCATTCATTGCTTGCTGTAGAACTTGGAAGCCACGGAATGCTTCATCACTACTTGCTGCTCCTGCAAGTCTTGCACTCTTGGCAAGGTCATCCATGTCATTGATTGTATTTCTTATACCGTTGATAGCACCTAAGCCAGCAAGTGCGCCTGCGGCTGCAACTGCTAATGGGCCAAGTCTTGCTAGTTTACTTCCTAAACCAACGCTGGCAGCACCAGCAGCATTCATATTGGTAACGCCGCCTTGTGTGTCAACTTCTAATACATAACGGTCTGTGATTGTAGCCATTATCTTAGCCTCCTAAATAAATCTCTCGCAAAGTCTATAGTAGGCTGGCTCATACCGTCAGGTGCTTGTCTACTCCATGCGTCTTTTTCTAATCTTCCTGCATATGGATAATCAGCAGTAATATTTTTTTGGTTCTGAAGACTAGTTTTGCTACGAGCGTTGCCTGAGCGTATAGGAGTTACTTCTTGAAACTTGTCTGCCATCTTACCTGGCAGTTCATTTAAGAAACGCTTTACTTCTCTTGAACGACTTGTGAATCTATCTCTTGTTACCCTACGCATTTTGCTTTGTCCTCTTTACCATGTCTAGTAGTTCAGATTGCGAATATCCATGCGTGGTCTTAACACCTGGATTATCCTCAACGAACTTTTGGTAACTAACTGCTACCTCTGCACATTTAAGATCCAGCGTGTCACCTGTGTGAACCAACTGACTTGGTAATACCCCATATCGTTTGGCCACAAAGTCAAGTGTTAACCAAACGCTGACTTCAGGTGTTAAGGTTGCGAAGTCTGGGGTTGTGTGTTTCCCAGTTCTTCAACCGCTTTACCTATAACAGGCACCATAATCTCAACTGGCATAACTTCATTGCCACTTAGTATGCGTTGACCTTTTTCGTCCAACAGAAGTTCCTTTAGAACTGCCCACATTTCTGTTTGGTCGTCTTTGATCTGTGCTAGTTTGAGATAAGTTGGCAAGTCCTGCCTGTCGTGCATATAGAACTCAATAGGTTCTCCATATGCTTGTACGATTACTGCATCATCTACAGTAACTTTTTTGAGTGTTGGCGCTTTCGCTAGTTCTTTAAGTTGCATTTAATCTTTCTCCCTGTCAATCAGCTTATTTGCGAGAACAACCAAGAAGTTCAATCTATTTGAAGCCTTGGCTATGTCTGCCTTGGCGCACGATATTTCATTGTTTGCCTTGGCTGCTTCTGCTATTACAGTCTGCAGAAGTTCAATCTTTGTCTTTCTATCTAGTAAATCTTTCATCTATCTATCCTTCATGTGTATTTAGCACATTAAGAAAAAGGGGGTGCCAAAACACCCCCAATCCCTAAGCCTTCACGCTCTGCGTACTCTTATTTATGGAGTAGCAGTGTCGTCAATAGTGTAATCACCGTCAACAGTAATAGTTACTGGTGATACCCAAACAGGCTGGTCTGCACTAACAGTTGGTGACAACCCTGTGATGTAACCATCACCTGATACAGTGATACCATTAGTACCATCTGATTCGTCACCCATGTATAGTTCAAAGCTGATTTTGGTCTTTAGAGTTGAACACCCAAAGATACCAGCGGCAGCCATTGTTGTTGCACTAGAGTATGCGCCATCGCCTGTGCCAAAGAACGTGTCTTTGTCAAGAACTAGGTTACATTCTAGTGAGTTTGTCGCTGTAGTAGCGATCTGCAACTTACTTGCAGAGTCAAGTTGAGTCCAGGTAAACACGTCATTAGCCGCATTCATTGTAACATCCTGAAGTGCAGGAATACTTACTGTTCCTGATAGTGTTCCAGAACTGTCACTAATGGATAGTGTAGCTTGTTGACCTGATACACCTGGTGCTGGATATATGTATGCCATATGCTTTTTCCTTTAGTTAATCCTTGTTAAGTTGTATTCCACTTGCACAACCAGTAAATCACCATCATAGTTTGTAGAGACCGTGCTTTCTCTTGTGTGTGTTCCATCCAATACAATAGTATCTTCAAGTCCACGCAAACTAGTAACGATAGAGTCCAACTGGACAGGTGGGTTTTTTGCATCAACAGCAAGATAGACACTGACTGATGTTGTTGTATTGTTAATATTTGTGCCTGATAGTGTTTGAACAATAGGAACACTAGTAAACTGTGTGCGGTCTACATAAAGAGTCTTTGGATTCTTTATATAAGTTGCAACACCTGACTCGTTGAAAGGCAGTTCATCACTTAGATTTACTCCACTTAATGCTAGTGCCTTTATCTTGTCAACTACTTGTGTTCTCATCTTCTTCTTCTCAGATTAACATAGCCTAGTTCCTTTTCAGTTGACTCAACAGTTGAGTCATCATCAAAGTCATACCAGTCTCCTGCACGAATCAACTCCTCAAATAGGTTTACCGCACGATTTTGGTAGTAACCCATTTTCGCTCTTTCTGAGTTTGTATCATCACCAAAGTCTGCAACTTGTGGTAAGATATATTCAGCAAGTGCAGTGGCAACGCAGAGTTCTGTAAAGTCACTTTGGCGACCTAAGATTTGATCTGCGTTGACACTTGGAATATCTGCAACACTGTTTACTGATTCACGCTTCATGTAATAGTTTCTCCACCATCCACTTGCGCTTATACGATTCAATATACGGTCTGTTGCTTTGATTAATGCATCTTCTACAACGTCATCAGTCAAGCCTTCATTACTGTCAAACAAACGCTTATCTTGTGCAGTTACATCAGTGTATTCTGCAAAGGATATCACGCTTCCGCTGTCTGTAATAAAGGCCATTTAACTATCCTCTATTAAGCTGCGTCTTGAATCAATACACCACGACCAGCGTCAATCAAACCAACGCCTGCGTGTAGTGATGCAACTACATCAAAACCAACTGCTTCTGCTCTACGAGCAATCTCAAGATCAACGTTCTTCTGCATACCAATACGCATTGCGTCTTGGCCAAAGATAGCCATCTTAGCACCAGTTACACCAGTGTTTGTAGCATTTAGGTAGCTAGATACAAATACCTGTACGCCCATCAGTGTTCCAAAGAATCCGCTGCGTAATGCTGCGCCTTGGAATACGTCACCACCAGCAAACGCTGTGCCACCAATGTCGTTCATTAGTGCTGCGTATGCGTCTGTGCCAACTACACCATATAGCTGTCCTGTTTCACCTGCGCCACGGATTGTAGCAACAGCGGAAGCAACTTCTGCCATGTCAAGATCACCAGCTGTGATTTCTTGTGCAGTTAATGTACCCATTACGCCTGCAACTGCTTTGTCAAAAGCGTTTGAAACAGCGTTACCTAGTGAACGTCCAACTTCGTTTGGATCAATGTTACCAAGGTCACGAACAACTGAACGTGCAGCATAAAGTTCTGCTGAGATAGTGTTCTTTGTGTCTGCTGGGTTTGTGACAGCTACGTCTGTAGTGATACCGCCACCACCAATGCTAGTAGCAGTAACTGCCGCTAGTTCTGGAACTTGTAGTACGCCATTTGGTGCGTTAACTACTGGGATCATTTGTCCGCCTAGGAAGAGTGAACTCTCATGTGCAGCATATACTGTTGCAGCTTTGGCAGGAACAAATAGTGCGTCTGTATTAGTTGAACTAATGTATGAATCAGCCATTTATAATCTCCTTAATATTTGGCATT
>Ga0222719_10002571_pt1 | contig 16495 bp, 20 predicted proteins | sample C33_34DmetaG_FD_165039 | JGI IMG/M metagenome (GOLD analysis project Ga0222719, IMG submission 165039) | Estuarine water microbial communities from San Francisco Bay, California, United States - C33_34D | ecosystem: Environmental > Aquatic > Marine > Unclassified | place: USA: California... | reverse complement strand
TATTTTAAGTGCTTCGTTAATTGTTTTTGGCAAATCTGTGTGCATTTTATCCATGGTATTTTAGGTAATTATTAGTATATTATAGCATAATTGGTAATACTGTCAACCATGAAAAAGGCAAAAAACAAAGCGGTAAATGTGAGGAAACAACTGAAAGTTAAGTTGGAAAACACCGCGACCAGGTACAAGAACACAAAAGGTTTTCGACCAACAGAACAACAGGCATACCAATGGTTCAGATATATCAACAGATGTCTGTTTAATAGTAGATTACCAATTGTACCGTTGCATGTGAGGAAACTGCACAAGGACTGGGGCAGATGTGTTGCTAATTGGGATAATAGAAAAACTCCCAAAGGCAAGTTTAATCAGCGTGTAATACCATACCATGTTGATGTTGATTACTACATAGAATTACATTGTAAATTTCCAAAATGGAAAGACTTCATAGAAACTTTAGCACATGAAATGGTGCACCTATATCAGATGACCTGGATACAGGATCCCTACGCAAATCATAATTCAAATTTCTTTGCCTGGAAAAATAAATTCAGGATGGCAGGCCTGGGCCTATCAAGGTGTTAACACCTTCTCAAATTCAGCGTAACTTATAACCTTACTGTTTCCAAAGTCTGTGCCAGTCTGCAGATGTTTTAGGTATTCGGGCGGATTGTCATGCACAACTGTGTAATTTACGTAAGGCCTCATTTTCAGCATATCTCTGAATTGTTTCAACCAGCCTTCAAAGATTTTATCATCGTTACGTTCGCCGTAGCAGTCAGTGTCTTGATATATGTTGTTCAGTTCTCCTTTTCCGTATTCACGAAAGTCGAAACCCAAGAGGTAGATGTTCTTGTGACCATGCACGCCTGCTGTCCAGAAAGCGGCATTGCCTGATATCCAGTGTGGATTGTTTGGTATCAGGTGTAGCATTCCTTTGCTTTGTTTTCGATTGACTTCTAAAGAAGGAGCGTAGTGAATAGTTTTCAGACCAACTTCGTCCGCTACCATCTGTTGTGTCATCCTAGTGTCCACGGAGAAAATGTAGTCAGGCATGAAGTCTCTGTATAAAGCATTGCATCCGTATGTCTGTCCAGACGTTTTCAGTCTGTTTAGATCGAAGCCTTTACGTGAAGGCCCGTTCCCTATGCAGTAGGCATTGCCTGTCGGTACAGCCTTTACTTTGTCTTCATAAAATTGTATGTCTTGAATACGTTGACCTTTGCGTATCGTTGTGTTTACAATAACATTTTCGCCTTCATAGGGCTTGAACTCTATTGCTTCAATTTCAATTTTTTTCCCCAGATTAATTGTTTTCATTTTAGGTATCTCTCCTGTAATCTTGTTTTTATCCTTGCCCATGGTAATCCTTTTTCTATCTCGTCCTCGAACCATTCTGTGTATGCAAGTTTATTTGCCCACCCGTGCCTGTTAGGCATCGCTGGTGTGTTTATATCGGATAACTTTGTGTTTCCAACATCATGGCACAGACTTGATTGAGACACGAAAACCGGAATGCCACGTATCACGGCCTCCATTGCAGGATTACTGCTGTGGTTAACTACTGCCCATGTTCTTTCTAGTGTGGCCTTGAAATCTGTATCGTCGTATGTTCTGTAATCTCTTTTTGGTAATCTTACTTTTACATTATTGAATTTTTTCTCATCAAAAGATATTATATTTCTTGGGTGAGGCCTAACCAGTACTGGTCGTGTTGTGTACTTACGTATCTCTTTAATCTGATTTTCAATCCAAATGGACATCCTAGGCAGTCCCTTCCATTGTTCAGAACTGTCATGCTGACCACATATGACTATCAAGTCACCTGTAGGATTCCAAGGACGTAACTCATGATTGAAAAGTGGCCAACGCTTGTCGTCGAACGTTTGGTTGGCAAAATCTGCATCTCTGTTTATCCCGTTGATTCCGATCTTGAAACTGATATTTCTACGAAGTCCTCCGACCTCAATCACAACGACAGGTCTTCCTGTACCTCTGTATCGATCCCAAACACTCTTGTAGCCATGCATTCTGCCACGCCACAGCACACTCCATATCACTGCCACGTCTGCATTGGTCTCTTTATTAACTGCAACATCATCTCCTGAATCTCTCAAGGATTGTATGAATTTTTTAAAGATGTTTTTACTATTCAATGGACCATGCAACGGCCATGCTTCTATTTTCATTATATTTTTTTCCAGTAATCTAATTCTCGTATGTCTTGGCCGGCGCCTTTGAAATCTTTTAATTTACTTTTTTGTTCTGACTTTCTATTACCTTTGAAGTGATCCATGTAAAGTCCAAGTTCGCTGTTTATAAAAACGTGATGACCCTTAACACCTTTCCATCGTCCTATGTCTTTTACCTTTACGTTCCTTTCTTTTTGGTATAGTTTTGACAAGTGCCACAGGGTAGAACAATCTGTCCAGCCGTCTCTTAACTTGAACACGGTGTCTTTGATGTACATGTCTTCCCAATCTATGGTATAGTTTTGTATCTCTGGATGTCGAAGATTGTAGCCAACAAATCCGCATTCTGGATCCTTACCGCCATCTGCTAGGTCAGGATTGGTACGCCCAAGGTATGTTAACATTGTGTCTTGTGGTAATAATTTTATTAAAAAGTCTTTTGGCATTGGCCTGAATGAATATGTGTCTGCATCAAGCCAAATGACATAATCATATCCTGGCGATGATTTCAAAGCATGGGTCACACAGAATACTTTGTTAGCAAATCTAACTGCGTTCCATTGGTATGATCCTTTGTCAGGCATAGGACCCACCCTACGAACACCATTTGGTATTTCATCAATTTCTCCGTTTGCAACCGGATCATCCTTGTATTTGTTTTTAAATTTCAACAGCTCGGGTTGTACCTCATGCACGTCATACCATTCAACCCTTGGATGTTCAAACACATCTTTTATTTGTGTTTCATGGTAAACTGCTACTTGCACATCGTCCGGCCAATGTTGTAAAACACTGTCCACCGCCCTCTTGGCGTACTCGTTCCACGTGCCTGGTTTGTATGATGTCAGTACTTTTATTTTCATAATATGGATATTTAATCTACTCCATCATGTTGTATTTTTTAATCCAATCGGCCACTATCATTGTTGGAATACTTGCCTTGCCTGTTTTGTTCCACCAATGTTGTAGGGGCACTGTCCATCCTGTCTTCATCTTATTGACAATCACATCTGGCAACAATCCTTTGTATGCAATCTTCGTCAAAAGTTTGGTATCACCTTTTGTTTCCCCTATCTTCTCGTCACTATGGATGTCCATGCAGTACTGCATGAAAGTTTTTGTCGCCAAAGGAAAACGACCTTCCATGCTGTAAGCCATTCCATACTTGTCATTTCTCATCAAAAACTCTTCGGGGACCTGTGCCACACAATCCAGTGCCATGTATGATCCCACAGGGTCAGACGGATTCCATAAGTCGTCTGGATAGCATTTCAAAAGTTCATCGCGTAATTTTGCTTTGTCATATAGTTTGATTGGTCTCTTGATCCGGTTGATCCATTTGTCTATTATGTCCGACCAACTATTAAATTGTTCTTTCCTTAGTTTCCAATATTTTGGATAGCCGCCTAAAACCTCGTCCCCCATGTCGCCTGCCATTGTGACCACTATGCCATTGTCATGTAACACTTTGTTAGTGTAACAATACATAGATAGACTCGGATTATAAACAGGTTGCTCAATGTAATATATAGAATCGTTCCAGTACTGTTTTGCAATTTCTGGAGTAATAATTACTTCTTTATGGTTGAAGTCATTGGCATCCGCTAATACCTTGGCACAGTTGGCATCCTCGTTATGATCTCCATCTTTGGGGTGAACGAAATTAGGTTCCATCCTGTTAGTGAAAGTGTTTGCATAGCCCAACACGTCCTTTAGTTCATACGCAACTATACTTGAATCAAGTCCTCCACTTAAAAAAACACCAATTTTTCTTCTTCCGATGCTTGCCATTTTTATCGATTTACGTACCATATTTCTAAATTCTTCTGCATTAAATTTTTTGTTTGAATTAGACTTTATGAATATTCTTTTTGTTTTTACAATGTTTTTGTTTGCTAGATCAAACACCATAGTCTCACCTGCAAGTAATTTTTTTATTCCCGTGAAAAACGTATTACGTAATGGATTTATACCAGTGGTAGTCATACAGCCGACTGCAAGTTCGTCCTGCTTTCTGCTTCCTGGAACTTTGTCTAACATTCCTTTTATCTCGGATCCAAACACTAAACCTTCATTAATCAAAGCATAGTAGACAGGTTTCACTCCCGCATGATCCCTACTCAATGTAAGTGTGTTCTTTTCTACTTCATAGTAAGCAAAGCCATGCATCGAGTCTATTTCATCAATAAACGATAAGCCGAAATTGTCAAGTCCCCAAGCAAGTAGTTCAGTATCACAACCCGAGGTATCTTGAAACTGTTTGTATTTGTCCTTTAATTCGAAGTAGTTGAATATTTCTCCGTTGTATACTAGTATGTTTCCTTTGGGTGTTGTCCATGGCTGTTTGGCATTCCCCGGCTCGCCCATTATACTCAACAAGTTATGTCCTAACGTAATTTTTTCATTATGCCATATGCTTGACCCATCGGGTCCTCTGTGCTTACACATATCGATATACTGTTTTATGAATGTTGGATTATGTTCGGTTATACCGTAGATGCCACACATTACATTCCTAACTTGTCTTTAAATCGTTTGAACACCGTACCATCTCTGATTTCTTTTTCGCTCCATAACTTGTACCCAAGATCATTCAGCCATTGCGTCCTATCTGGATATTCCGGCGTCTCGATATTATTAAGATCTGTGTTGGCCACCGGCCAACTGAGTGCTAGATCCGAGGTATTGAATGTAGGTATTCCACGAACACATGAATCTACACCTGCCGTAGAATTGTGTGTGACAACAGCGTGACAATTGGATATTGCTTCTTGAAAATTGAATCTGTAATATTTTTTTTCATCCCCATTGAAATATTTTTGTCCTATCACAACTTCAACGTCCTCAGGGAATTCTCCCATCCTGTTTTCCATTGCAACGACATGATTAGGATGAGGTCTCACTATGAATTTCCTATCAGTTATTGGTCTTAGTTTTTCATAAACATTATTGAACCATGCTATTGGATCGAGCTCGTTCATGCTCCAGTTGTCTTGTGGTTGTAGAACGAATAAAATAGGATCTCCCTGGTTTGATTTCCTCCAAGGGTCACTTCTGATATTCCATCTGGCCTTAGCCGCTTCCCATCTGTCTGGGGGACTGTTATCTGACAAGAAGTCTCCGTTGTTCATCGGGGAGAATAAGGACACTCTCCAATGATGATTTGGTCCATGCACGTTGCCAAAACTTGAAAGCAATCCGCCATCGAATGTGATTATCTTTATTCCTTTTTTCTTCGCACGTTCAACTAGGTCTCTCCTACGTCCCTTTGTGTGATGCATTTGATTTGATCCACCATACCCAAACATACAACCTATGGGATGGGTAGGTTCCATTTCGTCTTTGACCCATGGTCCTGTCTTGGTTTCATTAACCATTATCGGTTCGTCACCACATGCTTTTACACCCTCTGCCATGTACTGTAGGAGATCCCAACTTGCACCCCTACGTCTGTCTTTTACTGTCCTTCGAAATATCTCAACTTTCATCTAGTATTCTCCATGCATATCCGTTCCTGATTTCTTCTGCTGTGAACTGGCCGTACGCCATTGAGTAGTATAACGGTTCTCTATCAACATATCGAGGGTTTTCTATTTTTGAGAAATCGGTTTCTGAAATAGGTGCACATGCGTTATGAACATCCGTAAAACAAGGGATACCTCTCGTGGTGGCCTCTAATGAAATGTTAGAGTTGTATGTGACCACAGCGTAGGCGTTATTCCAATCTATCGGACCAGTGGGTTTGCTGTCGTCTTTGCCGGTGACTATCATTCCACCATCGGAGTCACGTCCTATTAAGGGATTGTATCCTTTGTTCTTTATAATGATAGGCCTATCGGTATTAGCCTTCAAGGTCGCTATGGTCTTGTCTAACCAATCATGCACACCAAAAAATTCTTTCATAGCATTGGATGGTGGACACACAATAACGTTCTTGCCATCTTTTTTCCATGGATGTATGGGCCAAGGAAATGACTTCTTGAAACGATCGTCAGGTCTGTTCTCTTGCCAATTCTTCAAATGATTGTTCTTGACAATTTTTAGGTAATATGGACTGCTTCTTGTTTCTCCCCAGTAAGGCCTGTCCATGTAGTAGAAGTCTATACTATTTTTCTCAGCCCATTTATACACGAGATGTGTTCCACGTAATACACCAAATATTACTGTTTTTGTGCAGTCTGTTTTTTTGGTTATTTCGATTGGCGAAAGTTTTTTTGCACCAGGTAAGCCTTGAACTACCCAATCCACGTATTTTTCTGTGATTGCTCTGTTTGTGGAACTAACGTATATCATGGGAGAGTCTCTTTATGTCTTCGTTGACCATCAAAGCAACCATGTCTTTGAATTCCGTTTTAGGTTCCCATCCTAATGTTTCTTTTGCCTTGGCGTATGACCCATGCAGTGCATGTAACTCTGCCGGACGTTTGAAGCGTGGGTCAGACTCGACGTATTGTTCCCAATCATCGATGCCAGCGGTCCTGAAAGCATGAGTAAGTAATTCTCTTATAGAGTGTTGCACTCCTGTGCAAATTACGTAATCTCCTGGATCTTTTTGCTGTACCATTGTGTACATTGCTTCAACGAAGTCACCAGCGAATCCCCAATCCCTTTTTGCATCCAGATTCCCAAGTGTAAGTTTTTTTGCAAGTCCTAGTTTGATCTTTGCAACACCGTCTGTAATTTTTCTTGTGACAAATTCCTTGCCTCTGATAGGTGATTCATGATTGAACAGAATTCCATTTGAAGCATGTATGCTGTAACTTTCTCTGAAGTTTACAGTCATCCAATAGGCGTATAATTTTGACACACCGTATGGAGAACGTGGATGGAATGGAGTTTGTTCATTCTGTACACCATTGACATTTGAGTTGCCATACAATTCGCTAGTGCTGGCCTGGTAAAATCTTGTTGTTGGATTTTGATTTACTATCGCATTCAAAACGTTTAGCACACCCATCGCATTTACTTCGGTAGTCTGCTTGTTTAGATCCCAACTTGCCCCAACAAAACTTTGTGCGGCCAGGTTGTAGAATTCGTTTGGTCTGATTGTTCTTACCAAGTGATTCATGTTAGCATCATCCGTTATGTCGCCTGTGATCAGTTCAACGTCATTTTCTATGCCTAGATAGTTAAGGTTAGATAGATTTGGATTGCTGTATCTTTTTACCAAGCCATAAACTTTGTAATCTTTTGATAATAGATGCTTGGCTAGGTAAGGACCATCTTGTCCCGTCATTCCTGTGACAAATGCAATTTTTTTCATTTAATTTAATTATGTGTTTTTAACTGGGTGGTACTTTTTTCCAATAATCTATTTCGTCAAATTTTACAGGAGCATCAGGATTAGTACGGAAATCATTTTTGGCAGAAGTCTTAGCAAGTTTTCTTTTGCCCTTAAAATGATCAATGTACTGTCCCAGCACACTGTTTACGAAAACGTGATGTCCTTTCACGCCTTTCCAATAACCTATATCATTTACCAATATATTTTTTTCCGTCCTGTATATTTTTGAGAGATGCCAAAAAACGTATGAATCATGCCATTCAAGTATGTTGAATACGTCTCCAGTGTTGTAAAGTTTTTCCCAATCGGTTACAAAGTTTTGTATTTCTGGATGGGCAAGATTGTATCCTACAAATCCACATTCTGGATACACACCTCCATCACCCAAGGTTGGATGTTCTCTGCCCAAGTATGTAAGCATTGTTTCTTTCAACAATAGACTTGGAAAGAAGTCCAGTGGTACGGGTCTGAAAGTAAAAGTGTCTGCGTCCAACCACACTACGTAATCATACCCATCCGAGTTACGAACTGCGTTAACAATACAGAACACCTTGTTGGAAAATCTCACAGCGTCCCATAAGAACGAATCGTTATTCTTGTCTAGTCCTTCTAACTTGTCTGACCTCCTCACCCCATTTGGTATAAGAGTTGTCTTGCCGTTTGCTACGGGATCGTCTTTGTACTTGTCCTTGAATGCAAATAGATTTGGCTCCGCTTGTATTAAATTCACACACTTAATCCTGCTATGTACATCTTTGGGTTGTGGTTCTTCACAATAGAGAACTATATCCACATTGTCTGGAAATTGTTCAGCCATTGATTGTATGCCTCTTCTTGCGAATTTGTCCCAGGTACCTGGTTTATAAGATGTTATAAATTTTATTTTCATTAGTCGAGATATTTAAGTAGGTCTGGTATGTCTAATCTAAAATCAATCAAGTCACTGAGCCTTTTAATGCCTTTAGGTTTTTTGCCATCCTGTAATGGTATTGGCACAGTGTCAGCAACATATAATTCGTGTTTCAGTCCTAGGTGGTGTGAAAGTATTGGATATACCTTTTTATGGATCATTTTCCGATCTTGTATTTCAATGACTTTTGTTCCTGGACTACACCAAAGTAAATTGACCAGTCCCGCTCCATGGGCCGCGACAATGTGCGTGGCCTCGGCAAATGTTTTTATTTGTTCCTTGATTGTCATTTTTTCAAGTACCACTGTTTCCCATCCTTTTAGGGCCAGCAACAGTTCTTCTGAATTTGTTAGTCGTCTTGTTTTTGCTCCTGGACGTAGGACTACAATTTTCCTATGTGGTGATTTATGGTCGCTATGTATACCTTTGAAGTGTCTTAGCCATGGTGCCAGGTGAGGAGTAAGTACTCCATCCTTTGTGTTACTAGCACTTGGCACCAGTAGATGTTTGAACTGCCATGTTTCATTCTTAGGCATGACAAGTACTTTTATTTCAGGAAATAATTCTTCAAGTACTTTTTTAAAATAGCCACTCTCGTTTGCCAGCACGTAGCAGTATTTTGCGAAATTAGTTGACCATCTCTTCTCCATAAGTCTAAATTTAGATATTACATCTATCCATATGTGCCACGGATTGTTCACACTCTCCTCATCGATTGGCAACCATACGTAAAGATATTTTTCATGAAAGTGTTGCGTCACAGCAGGTAGTTCTGCCCGTACCTCGTCTCCCCATTCTTTCCATAGTTTGTGCGTTTTGCCTGGTTTATTCCTGCGTTGATCTGTGAGATCCCAGATGTAATTGGTTATCAGTTTCTGTTCATATGTGACAAGTAATGGACAACTGTGCACCTTGCATTCATGGAATTCAGCAACGAATGTTGGTAAACTTGTAAAATTTGGATTTATGTCTTTGTGATAAGGCACGGAATATTGATAACTGCCGTCAACAGTTTCCCACTTTTCGAGAAAATATTCAAGTGAATCTATGTTTTTCATGTTTGCATTTTGTGAATAACTACACTATAATTATAGTGCTATGCTTTCTAGATTGTTCATTAATGGTTGTTCTTTTCTCACCACCAGACCGAAAGATAATGTCTACACCCACTGTGGATTAGAACTTGCAAAACTGATGGACATAGATGTCGCAGTCAACTTGGCAGGTGGCGGTAGAGGATCAAAAAGAATGATGTGGACTACCAGAACATGGTGTGAAAAATTTCCAGAACAAGCGGAAAAATGTTTCTTCTTGATAGGATCCAGTGGCGGAAATAGGTTTGATTATCCAACAAGTGACGGCTACAAAGCACATAAATTCCCTACAATGAAAACAACTTGGAAAACATGGGATCCAAACAGAGATGAGAACACAAAAAGTTTTACAAAATATCTATTCAGAGCAGGAATGGATTTAGATCAAACAACGCAGATTGAATCAATACTGGCATTGTTAGATTTGCAAGACTTTTTTAACAATAAAAAATATCCATACGTTTTCTATAACACACTATCTGACGCTGAAATAAAGAACGAAGATATAAAATTCATGTTCAACAAGATAGACAAGAAAAGATTTTTTAGACCAGACACTAGCCATTTAAACTACACAGTGGCAAACAAACAGGAATGCAAACCCGGAGACCCACATCCTAGCACAGAGGGACACAAGGATTGGGCCAAGCAATTGAAAGAATTCATAGATGCTAACAATTTACGCACCATTTAGTAATAAGAAAAGTAAGGCTTGGGAGGTGTTCAATGGGATTGAAAAGTCATGGCCTGATCAAATTACAAAATTAGATAATGCTGTTGAAACAGAACCGGCCAGTAATAGCATGTTCTGGGGATTCGTTGGCAACAACAGAGAGATGGTGCAAAAGTTAGATGCACGTAATCATACATATTGGTTCACAGACACTCCCTACTTTGGTAGATTTAACAACAATAATTTGAAGCCAGATAATCACTACTGGCGCATTTGTAAAAATAGAATACATGTTCCTTACTTGAAAGATTGTAAAGCAGACAGATTTGAAAAGTTTGGTATGAAGATAAAGGCACCAAACTTTGCTGGTACGCATGTATTGGTTTGTCCTAGTTCAACAGGCATACACCAATACTTGAACAGACCCAATTGGACAACTGAGACCATAGAACAGATCAAGAGATACACGGACAGACCTATCAAACTTCGACACAAGCCTAGGGGCAGGGGTACATCAGGACCAAGTGAGGCCAAGGTACCCCTATCCGAGGATCTAAAGGAAGCGTGGTGTGTAGTGACCAGTTGTAGTATTGCGGCGGTTGAAGCAATTTGTGAGGGCATACCGGTGTTTTGTGACAACATAAGTTTTGCTGTAGACGTTGGCAATGTTGAATTGTCAGACATCGAAAATCCATACTACGGTGGACCTGAACCTTGGCTGTACAGCCTGGCTTATCAACAATTTACTCCAGAAGAGATCAGTGACGGTAGGGCAGTTGAGATACTGATGGATAAAGGAATATTATGAAAATAGAGAAAGTCAATGGCTTTTGGGTACCATCGAATGATATACACATAGAGCAATGGAAGTCAGGACAACCTTTCACACAGAACAAATGCCTATTGAAGTTTTTAGACTATTGTGAGAGTCAACACAAAAAATTTAGGACAGTGTTAGATATCGGTGCCTGGTGTGGCACGTGGGCAAAAGCGATGGAACCATACGCCAAGAAAATAATTGCGTTCGAACCTGATGCCACACATTTCGAATGTTTAGAAAAGAATTGTACTGTCAATTGTGTTCCTCGTAGAGAAGCGGTAGGTGATACAGAAAAACTAGTGTCATTGACAAAAGACGATTTCACCCAGGCGAAACGTGTTCTTGATTCAGGGACCATACGTATGGTTGCATTAGATGATCTCGGTTTGGAGGATGTTGACCTCATCAAGATCGACGTCGAAGGATATGAGATGCAGGTTTTGATGGGTGCAAAAAAACTTTTACAAACGGTGAATTACGTAATGATAGAACTTAACAACAACACCAAAAAATACGGAAGCAGTAATGCTGATGTTGAGCGCCATCTCCGGACAATGGGTTATAAAGAACTGTTGGGCCATTGGCCAGACAAGGTGTACTACCGTGCAACTTAACATCAAACAGAAGATGTTGTTCGTACACATTCCACGCACCGGTGGAAGTTGGTTCACATACCAATGGCCATACGCGGAACGTTCAGACGCATTTATCTTAAACAACAAACTCGGCCGTCACGGAAAATTGTCGGGTATCTTGGACAAATTAGGCAAGTTGAAAGTTGACGTTAGTGATTTCAAGACAGTCACTATCATCAGAGAGCCATTGGACAGGATAGCCAGCAGTTGGGTGTGGTTCAGTCAAGTCAAGGGCACCGCTGACAAACACGGATGGAAAACAATAGACGACATGCTTGATGAGTACGAAGGAGGGCAGGTGCGTGTAAACTACCTGCCACAGACACAATGGTTGTGTGAGAAGAATGCAAATTTTGATATAATTTATCGATTTGAAGATCTGCTAAAAGACCATCTTTTACCGCAAAAAGATTTTGATAGTTTTGGAAAAGGCGAATCAAGTTCTAAAAAATTACTGAGGCAAGGACAGAAAAGGACATCGTTATTAACCGAGCCACAGAAACAGCGGATCAGAATTCTTTACAAATCAGATTTTGATTTTTTGTCACAGTACTACGAGGATATTAAATAGACGTAATGAAAATTTTTATCACCGGTGTAGCCGGCTTTTTAGGATCACACTTGGCAGACTTGATGATATCCCAGGGTCATACTGTTGCTGGTAATGACAACATGATAGGAGGGTACACCGACAATGTGCCACAGAACGTTGAATTTCATCAAGTGGACTGTTGCGATTTAGAAAACATGACAAAGGCAATGGAAGGTTGTGACATTGTGTATCACACGGCCGCAACTGCATATGAAGGACTATCAGTTTTTTCTCCTGTGTTAGTGACTAGAAATATTTTTGAGGCATCTGTCACAACTATCACAGCGGCTATCAGGAATAAAGTAAAACGTATCGTGTATTGTTCTAGTATGGCCAGATACGGTCATCATGACGAATTGCCATACAAGGAAACCTACGAGTGTCGCCCACAAGATCCTTATGGTATTGCAAAAAAGGCAGGCGAGGACGTATTAAGAAATTTATGTGAAACACACGGAGTCGAATACGTGATTGCCGTACCACACAACATAGTCGGACCAAGGCAGAAGTATGACGATCCTTTTAGGAATGTGATGTCAATCATGTTGAACAGGATGTTACAGGGCAAACAACCAATAATATATGGAGATGGTGAACAGCAAAGATGTTTCAGTTACATCGATGATTGCTTGTATTGTTTGAATGCTTTGGCATTCCAGGACAATGTTGTTGGGGAGGTGATTAACATAGGTCCAGACGAGGAACCAATAACGATCAACGAGTTGGCGGAGGCCTGTGCAAACGAAACAGGACTCAATCTAGATCCAATACACCATAAGGATAGGCCTAAGGAAGTTAAACTCGCAGTGTGCTCATCCAATAAAGCAAGGGATCTATTGGGATACAAGACAGCAACTAATATGAGACAGTCGGTCAAAAAGACAGCAGAATACATAAGGACTAGAGGTACAAAAAAGTTCCAATATCATTTACCTTTAGAAATTGTGAACGATATCACACCAGATACCTGGAAGAACAAGTTGATATGATCTCGTTCTGTTGTCCATCAAGAGGTAGGCCTGAACTTGCAAAAAGGTTAATAGATACAGCAACGCAGACACAAAAAGGCGACACCGAGTTTCTTTTTTATCTTAACGATGACGATGAAAAGTTAGAACAGTATAAAGATCTGCTAGACGAAAAACATTATACTGTTGGGCCTAATCAATCAACTTGCTACAGTTGGAACTTAATGGCCGATAAGGCCTCGCACGATATAGTGATGCTTATGGGCGACGATGTACAGGTACAAACAAAAGGGTGGGATCAACTTATTGCAGACGAATTTCTCAGGTACGAGGACAGGATTTTAATGGTAGTGCCGAGCGATGGCAGGGACAAAGGTACTAAAGAGCACGGTGATGAGACAATGCTCTGGCCAGATGACCCATTACCGGCGGCTCACTTTGCCGTGCATAAGAATTGGACTAATACGTTAGGCTATCTTGCTCCACCGTTCTTTTGGCATTGGCACGTGGACACGTACACACAGAAAGTTGCACGTAAATTGAACAGATGTCTTTATTTGCCAACAGTGACGTTCAAAGCCAAAAAAATTATTGACGACAACGCTGGCAAACAAATACGTAAAAATCTTAATATCAATGAACGGGATAATTTTGTTTGGACTAAAGTAAGACAGAGATGTTTACAAGCAGACGTCCTAGCGTTGCAAGAAAAAATAATTAACCAGTAAAAAAACAGTGCTTGTTTTCCTTCATAAGAAAGAAGTTTAGAGTGATCCTCTGTTCGGTTTGGTCACTTTCATAACTGTGCCAAGTCTTACTTTGCTGTCCGCAAAATATAAAAGTACTGTTAGGTTTCCATTCTGCTTCTTTCACAAAACTATTTGGATTGTCCTCTGTGTACATCTTAGTGCCTACATTGTTTTCAGGTGTAACGTATGTCACACTGCTCCATATCTTCTCTAGGCCTTCTTGGTGTATATGAAACTTGTAAGGCAACGGTGGTGTTATTGATATGTGTGCATTTACGGCCAAGTTATTGAACCAACGATGTGCAGGATATTTTTCACAAAGTACTTTTGCATTGATTAAAATATTTCTGCTTATGTCTTCTATCTGCTTGTAGAACGAGATGTTGTAGTCTTGAAAATCTTTTGGATAAAGTGCAACAAGTTTGTCTTTAGGCACATCTAAGTTTTCGCATTCCTTACGTAATGTATCAAAGTCTTGCTTTGGTAATGTATCATTGATAATCTGATGAGACCATGGCAAACTTATTATTTCACTTTCGAGACAGTTGTTTAAAAAATATTCGCCTATCATTGCATACTTCCTATTCTACCAATTACACCTTGTTGACGTGAAAGTAATTTTGATTGCATTGGCTGTGTCCAATGTCCTTTGAACTTGCCTCTCGAACAGGTATTGCATATCAAATTTTTCTTACTATCTGAATATTCTTTAGCGTATATTATTGCGTGTTCCTTTTGTAAGTTGTGCCATGCTTTCTCAATTCCAATTTCAAAAACGTTTCCATAGTTTGTTTTTCCTTCTGCATCATCACAACACAACACGGTTTTCCCATCAACTAATATTTCCATTTGCCTAAGTACACGTCCACCACCCATTGCACAGCCTTGCATGTAGTTGTTGTTATCTATTACTGCATCATAAGGCGTGGTCCAATCTCCATCGCCATCGCCCATTCTATTCTCTACCCAGTTAGTCTTTGACTTCACTTTGCCAAGTATAACATTCTGGTACTCAGCAAGTGTTTCACTACTTGCGGTCGCTGATTGTTTTTTATGTTTGATTCCTATTCTTATTCTTTTTGAAAGTTCTGGATAATTTTCTTTTACAAATTTCAAACTGTTTAGCGTTTTATCTTTTTTAATTTTCATAAAGTCCCAAAGTTCTTCTGCTGTGTGACCGATGACACTCATATGGATGTTGCCTAAAAGGTGAATGTACTTGTTTAAAATTTCACACTGCTTTTTGGTAAACGATACCCCGTTTGTGCAAAGTCCAATTTTGATCTTGTAATGATCACAAAGTTCCATTATGTATTCTAGATTAGGTTGCACCAACGGATCACTGTATCTCCATGGACTAATCGCACAGGTATAATCTTTGACCCTGTGCTTTTTTATCAATGAGCCGTAGTCATGCAACAGTGTTCCTAACTGTTCCTTTGTCATCTGTTTGCCATGATATGTTTTGTCTTCACTCAATGTGGTGTAAGGACAACAGAAACATTTTGCGTTACATAAGTTTATAGGCTCGAACGCTATCGATGTGGGCAGTGGTATAGGTTGGTACATCATTCTTTTACCATAAGATAATCACTTTTGAACATGTCATCTATGCCTTTTAATTTATACCCCCAACTTTGTAACAATTCTACAGCGTCTGTGTTGCCTTTATTTTGTTCCACAACTATGACAGGAAAATATTTTTTGATAGTTTTTTCACTTCCTCTGACTGCTCTCAATTCGTAACCTTCGATGTCATATTTAATAAAACCAATATTTTGATAGTCAAAACTATCAATTGTTTTGATAGGAACTTTAATATTGCCTCTGTCTTTGATTCTACCAACCTTGTTACTGCTAGTGAATGAGTGACCATTTTGTTCACCGATTCCACAGACAGTGTATGTGAACTTTGTAAAGTCTTTAACATTTTTTTGGAATTCTTTTATTTTATTTCTAAAATCAAAAGCAAATATGTGTTCAAAATCCTGTTCCATTTGTGCTGAGAATCCGCCTTCTCTACAACCAACATCAATCCCAACAGTCCCTTTTGAAATGTAAGGTTTGGCCATTGCGTACGTCTCTCTCCAGTTTCTTAGATGTTGTTCGTCCATTATAAATTTTTTTCGTATTCGGTTAGCCAGGCTTCTAAATCAGGACCATTCAAAGGTTTTTCAGTAAGCCATTCTTGCACACCCTGACTTGATGCCCACTTGCCACTTGGCATCTGCCAAGAATTGTGCTTTGGTTCTTCCACATGTTTGCCAACCATGTATCTCCTCGTTCCCGGACCATATGGCTTTATTTCCGATTGGACCACGATGAGCCCTAGTCTGTCTATCCAGTCCAACATTCGTTCCTTGTGATTTTTTTTCGTCATAACTGCAAACAGTAGTTATCGGAATTTACGGAGCAGTTTTTGCCATTGATCGTTTGTCATATCTATTTGAATAAATGGATGACGTATATATTTTCTATTTTTATGTATAAGTTCTATATTTTTTGATTTCGTTACGAGAAATGTATTTGGTAGATATACTAGTTTTTTGTCATTCACACACACGTAGGACTGTGTGTT
>Ga0222719_10002569_pt1 | contig 16505 bp, 22 predicted proteins | sample C33_34DmetaG_FD_165039 | JGI IMG/M metagenome (GOLD analysis project Ga0222719, IMG submission 165039) | Estuarine water microbial communities from San Francisco Bay, California, United States - C33_34D | ecosystem: Environmental > Aquatic > Marine > Unclassified | place: USA: California... | reverse complement strand
AAACTATCAAAAACGAAAATCCGCTCTGTTCAAAGTGGCCAAGCGTCGATTCGGCAAACTAGGCCGAGTTACGAAAGCTACCTGCGACGCTTGGCTACTATTGGAGTGGGCTTTCCAAAATCATCCAATCGGCAGGGAAATGGACCTTGCCAGACTAACTGAAGAACTTTTGAGCGCGGATCCGAATGGTAGGTGAGGAGAACTCACCACAAGGTCGCTGAACTACCTGTAGAAACAAAGGGTCCGCGCTCTACTTACGAAAGATCATGAAAACAAACACTGCAAGACAGGAGGTCGCTGTATGAACCGCCCAGGCACCTCCCCCGAAACCCTGACCTCCAACGGCATCAGGGACATCGCACCCGACGAAGCAAAGAAACTCATCGGTCAATCCGTTGCTGGTATGCTCATCCCATACCATAACCTCGATGGATCAGAGTCCGGTTTCCACCGGCTCAGACTCAAATCACCCTCCGGTGATATGAAATATTCGCAAGCCCAGGGATCAGGGGTTCACATCTACATCCCCGTCGGCATCAAGCGCGGTATCGAAACCTTGGGCATCGTGGAAGGTGAGTTCAAAGCAATCAGCCTAACTGAAGCAGGTTTCCCGACACTGGGAATTTCAGGCTTCTATGGATGGCAGGAGGGAGGATCCGTCCATCCAGAACTTGCTGAAGCCCTTGCATACTTCCAACCCCAGAAGATCGAGTGGATCGGGGACAGTGACACCCTGCTCAACCCAGACTTCTACACCGCCACGGCTCGCATGGTTGGCAAACTACCTCCGTTCCAGTTGGTTCGTATGCCATGGAACGGCCCCAAAGGCGCAGACGACATGCGCGAGGAACTTGGTGCCTCGTTCTCAGCAGAGTGGTTTAATCTACCTCGCATCGAACCCGACTCCGACGAAGTCACCATGCTCGATAGGTTGTTGACTGCCCAGCACGAACAACTTGACGTCACCTCCACCGAGGTCTTCGGGAAACTCTGCAAGTGCCTCGGGCGATTCGCATCGTCCCCCAGTGCCGCTATGCTACAGGACAAAGTCCGGTCCATGCTGAAGATCAAGTCCGGTATTCTGCGTGACGGTATATCCAGTGCCAAGAGGGCCGTGGAACGTGGCGACGTGGTCAGTGAGGAAGCCGAGTTGGTCGTTCGCCGTTCCTATACCGATGGAACCAAGTGGTATGTCGATCTGAATGGATCCGGTAGGTTTACCAAGTTGACATTGGAGTCATGGCGAAACCAACTGGTGTTCTTTGGCGCAACCGCCGCCCAGATCAGTAACTCCCAAGCCACAGTGGAACAGAATCGCATGGTCTCCTATGCCGGTCCCCTATGTGGAAGGCCAATCGGCTATCGTGAAGAAGGTCCGCTTCAGGTTCTTGTAACCGACGGCTACACCCTCCGCAAAGGAACTGCCAGAACCGGCACCGTGCCAGAACAGTTCTTCACCAACCTGTTGGACGCAGAACAAATGGAGTATTTTATCCCGTGGTTGAAACAAGCCCGGAAGTCGTTGGCCGATCCCACAAAGAACGTCCCCGGCCAAGCAGTTTTCTTTGTCGGAGGAACTGGGTTGGGCAAGACCTTGGGCCAGAAGATTATAACTGCGTGCATCGGAGGTCGTGAAGCAGACCCACAGGCTTGGATCAAGGGGTTAACGACCTTCAATTCTGACCTGTGGAGAGCTGAACACCTGACTATTAGTGACGCTACTATTCTCGATGACTGGAAAGCACGTCATCGCCTGACAGGATCGATCAAAGAGATCGTGGCTAATGTCTCAGTGCCATTGCACGCTAAATACGGGGAACCGGTAACACTGAAACCAATCTGGAGGTTCACTGGTAGTGTAAACACAACCCCCTCCAGCATAAGGACTTTGCCTTCGGTAGATGATGACAACAAAGACAAGCTGATGCTGTTCTGGTGCGGGACACCTGGCTGGACCTTTGAACCTGGCCTGGAGGTTTGGGACTTGATCGAGCCTGACTTGGATGATTTCTGTGCTTGGGTGGATGAGTTTGAGACTGACCACGACTTGGTCGATTGCAGGTATGGCGTGAAAGGTTACGTCCACCCGAAGGTCAACCGCCTCGTGCATGGTGAGTCGTTGGAAGGACAATTGGAAGGGATTTTGGATTTGTATTTCATTGGAAACACAGAACCTCTGGAAGGATCCGCTGCGTATATCTACGAAACCCTCAAACAGTATGCCTCCATCAACTGGATCCGGTCACCTATGGCCCTAGGGAGAATGCTTGGGAAGTTGGCGACGATGGATGATGGGACTTATAGGGTGTCCCAAGAGCGAAGTAATAAGTGCCGAAATTGGTCGATCGAACCCGTGATCTGGGGTGGAAAGGATCCGTTCTGAGGGATTCACTTTGTGACACAAAGGGTGACACTAGGGGTATAAACAAGTGTCACCCAAGTGTCACTAGTGTCACCTTTTTGCTTATGAAGGGTCATTAGCTGGGCTTATTCTGGTGACACTTGGTGACACTTGGGTGGTTTTAAGTGTCACCCCTTAAGTGGTGAAGGGTGAAGGGTTTAACCTAGGGGTGACACTTGTGACACTAACCTCTTATACTCTCCGAAGTCTGAAAAAATAAAAAATAGAAAATTAACTGTTCAAAAAAGGGCCTTTTTTGAACAGTAAAAAATAAAAAAATAAAAAAATAATAGTACTAAACAAAATAGGCGAAAAGTGTACAAGTGTCACCAGATGCCTATTTCTGGCATTTAGGAGCGATATGACAAACGAACAAAAACAATCGATGGAGGATGCCGTGAAGGCATTCATGGACAAGGCAACCTTGAAGTATGTTGCAGGGCAGAAGGAGCACGGTGGTAACCTGTGGGAGAAACCGGATCTCCTCGACCGCATGGAGGAGGAGGTCATAGATCAGTGGTTTTACATTCAGGCTATGAAGCAGCAGAGGAGGTTTGTGTAGGATGACCGTATAGGGCAGGATCTATTCTGTCCGCTGTTGTCTATCTGCCTCGACTAGAAACGCAGCCACAGGCATCACGCAGCCTCAGGAACGGGATATGTAGATCCTACCCTAAACTATCTTCCAAATCCTGCCAGCCGAAATAAACGGGTTTGTTGAGTCGGTGAGCTTGCTTCACCTCCATGTCGCCTCCGATGGAGAGTCCCTCCAGCCGGAGGACCATGTCACATTTACTGACCCATGGTAGGCAGTAGTTGTGGATCCAGTCCTCCCAAGGTCTTTGGCGGTGGATTTCGGCGTAATGGGTCAGGAGAGGTGCGAATGGGAGTAGGCCCATGTCCATGAGCCTATGAAATGCGTCGATCTGCGTGCTTACATTACGCGCACAGGGTCCGATTGTGTATGGACTGGCGACATAAACTGATCGCATGTCTTTGCAATCCACTTGCTTAGAGTCAAATCTTCTTGATCTGCTGCTTCTTGCCATAAGGTTTTCTGATTTTCAGTGATTCGGAGTCCGATTCGTGCACTTCGGGTAATTTCTTTTTTTAAACGTCCCATGTGGGTTTGTTTAACATATATATTTTGGGAAGGCAAGTGTCTGGGGATGGGTTGCAAGGCCATTCGCGGAGGGGAACCTAATGCTAGAAAAACCTCGGCGTGAGTCGTAGTCGTGAGACCGGCACTCCCCCAGACGCTACATGTCATCGGTAGGAATGTAATCGTCTGGGGATAGGTTGCAAAGCTATTCGCGGAGGATGTATTCAGAACCTCGGCGTGAGTCGTAGTCAGCGAACTGACCGGCACTCCCCCAGACGCTACCTGTCAATTAAGACGGTAGAAGATGTGTTTGCCTATGGTAAATGTTTTTTTGGATTTGTCTGCCCAATACGGCTTGACGTAGTCCGCGTGGTAATGGTCAGCGTAGCCTATTTTGGCTCGGTTGAGCCTGTGTAGGTTTGCTTCGAGCCACAGTGCTGTTTTGGCTTGGGGTAGTTTCAGTAGGTGCGACAGATCCGCTTCGGTCTTGCCGTTCCAACAAGAGAACTGCTTGCGTTGAAGGCAGACCTGCTCTGGTGTCATGTTGCGGTTTATGGACCGCTGGTATATGCTTGCTGCTACTGCGGTCATTCCATCCGGCCCTTCGCCTCTGGCCTCGGCCAGGATCGTCATGGCGACGATCCCAGCTTTGGCTGTTGGGGAGGCGCATATCAGTCCAATTGTCAATTGGACAAATCTGGAGCCAATTTTGTCCACTTTACTTTTCATCTCCCTGCCCCGTGAACTGATTGTATGCTGCCTCTGCCATGTTGGAATCCATGTGGGTTTCCAGGTTATGGGCAATTGCGGCTGCTACCTGTTTCAGATCCTTGACGGAGTCCATTTGTGCGCCCATCAGGGCCAATGCGTATGCGGTTGATACCGCTTGTCTTTCTGTTTTGTTCATGAGTTTATCCATTGGTCGAATGTTTTTATTTTGTCGTGGGGTGCGCCGATTTCTTCCATCGAATCGACGTAGGTGCAGTAGCGGTCCCAAAGCGGACCCGCTTGGGTCGCTTGGTTCCATTCGGTTTGTTCTGGCAGTGGTTTCCAGCTTGGGTGTTTTAGTCGTGCTTTCATGCTATTGCCTTACTGTAGACGATGCCTCTTGGTGTCGGTGCATCATACTCTTGCTCGTATCTCTCTGGATCAGATAGCGTGTATCCTACTTTGGTGGTTCTGATCGCGTACCTACTGGTATCAGACACCATGTGTTTGCCTTTATCGGCCTTGAACTGCGACCTGGTGTCGTATTGTTTCGACCCGGTGATCGTAATCTCTCCGATGACCTGGGCTTTCCCTGCACCGGTGCGGATGACCTTAACTCTTCGTCCAATTAGACGGTTCAAAGTTGGTTTCTCCCGTGTTTCGATGGACTTCAGTCCGTCCACGATCCAGTCCGCATATGGACTCCCAGGTTCGTTTCTGATATTGACTGCGGGTTTCATGCTTCCTCCTCAACCAGCTCAAATTCGTGATGTGCATACCATCCGCATTCGCCGTCATCAAACTCCAGCTCGCATGTGAGCAGGTCGGTTTTTATTATTTTCGCGACCTCACCGATCTCGTCGGTGTCGGTCAGTAGGACTGTGTCGCCTAGTTTATATGTTGTCATAGGTTTTCGTAATCAAGGGGCGTTATTGCCCCTTGATAGGAAAACCCACGTTGCCGTGGGTTGTTTGGTTCAGCCATTAGCCCATAGGTTGTTCTCTCCTCTGCGTTTAGTAAATGTCCTGCCACGTTCAGGCAGTTCTATCGTTGCCTGTAGATCAACAAACTCCACTGCCTCTCGTGCTGCTAATTCATTGAGCATCATTCTGGCGATCTGATGCCAGTACTTTGAACCACAACGAATCCGAAATCTCCAGCCCCCCGTTTTTGTTTGCTTAGCTTTGGCCAACTCTTCCCGGTTGATTTGTATTCGATTCCTCATCAACTCGTGCTGCTGGAGTTGGATTGCAGCTTCTCGCATGGCGTTTAACCAATATTTGTAGTTTTGTAGCGTCATGTGATTGTCCTTAATTTGCGTAGCACATGCACTCTATGCGGGTGATGCGATCTGGTCGGAAACCGTGCTCCCGCTCCACTCGGTTGCAGATGGCACGTTCGCCTAGGGATCCGTTTCGGTCGATTATTGACACAGATTGTTCCTCGTCGGCGTTATAGCCTGGGAGGTATTTATTGTATCGGACTGTGTATAGGTATTTCATTTCGTTTTTTGTTTCTAAGGAGTTGGTTATGCCAGTGCCTGTCTCCACGCCTCTGCTGCCCGGGAGTGTCCCTTGAGCATCACGATTGCGAGAGTATCCAGCCGGTCCCGCTGGTCTGCATCTGCAAACCACGGGAAGCCCCACAGGCTACCTGAGGAGCGATGGAACTTCACCAACCTCCATAGTAATTGACTTTCTTGGCACGACCGTGAGGGCAGGGTTTTGCGCCATTTACCGGTCCTAGAATTCAAACACCCCGCGAGAGCCTTGATCGCTTCGGTCGCGTCTGGTTTGGCTAATTTGTCACTTAGTTTGTCCATGGGCAATGATTTGTAAATTGCCGCTGCTAGTTTGGTTTTTTCTGTGTTTTTCATAGGTTTATCTCGTTGAGGATTATTTGAGTCCGAGCGATGACATCGTATTTTGATATATAGGTTCCGATGTCACCTTCCCCGCTAAATTTTTCGGATTGTGCATACGCCATGAGGTCCATGGTGACCTCCTGTATGCGTTTGGTTTGCGCATGTAATTCGGCGTTTTCCTCTTGGAGTCGTTTTATGTAGTTCATTTCGGTTTTTGTATCGGTTAAATGTTCGACGTTTTTAAGGTCTCACGGTTTTTGCTGCTGGTCAACATGTTTTTTTTCTTTTTTAGCGCATTAAATATAACACTCTGCCCCTCAGTATGTAACGCTGCTGCTGCTGGTTATTTGTGGTATGTGACGTAAGTGTCTGTGGTTGATGGGGATGGGAGAAAAATAATTGTTTGACAATGTTGACATGGTAGCGTAGTTTGATCGCGAATTCGACGGAATACCGTTTTCTGTCATCATCAAAAAACCTATGAACCTATCAGAACTTCACACCCTGACCGGTGGCTTGTCCAAACCGTCAAAAATGCCTTGCCATGGGTATTCCATACCCGCAAGTGCCTGCAAGACAGGCACCAAGCTAAGATCTGTCGCAGGATCGACCTGTGCCTCCTGCTACGCCTGCAAAGGCCGATACCAATTTGACAACGTTCAGAGTGCACTAACTAGGCGTTTGGACGCCATGCACAACCCAGAGTGGGTCAATTGGATGGTAATCCTGATCTCACGCAAGGAGCGGTCAGGCTATTTTCGGTGGCATGACAGCGGAGATCTCCAAAGCATGACCCATCTCCGGGCAATTGTAGCGATTGCAAATAGATTGCCTTCTATCAAATTTTGGCTTCCGACAAGGGAGATAGGATTGGTGCGTCAATTTGTTCGTGATTACGGATCAGATGCAATCCCTGATAATTTAACTATACGCGTCTCCGCCGCCATGGTAGGAGGAGACGCGATCCGCATCGATGGGTGCCAGACGTCGACAGTATCGGAGCATGGCAATTGCCCAGCTCCGCAGCAGGATAACAAATGCGGATCCTGTCGTGCGTGTTGGGATAAAACCGTTGATAACGTAGCCTATAACCTGCATTAGTATGATCACCGATATTATTTGTTGCGTAGCGTTTGCGCTCGCGTTTCTGGCAGTTTGGATACTGGCATCTCTGATATAGGACAACGTCCGATTTATCATAAAAACCAAGCCACTCTTTGGAGTGGCTTTTTTCGTGTACTTTGATATGCATTGCCTATGCCAGCAAAGGCCAAGATCGATAACGAAGTGTTCCTAGAACTTGCAAGTAAGGGGCTTACACAAACAGAGATAGCGAGATACTTCGACGTGCAACCGTCTTCTATACGTAGTAAGGCTATGACATTGTCAAAAGTCCATCCGGATGTGTTGCGTCTGATCTCAACACCAACGGCCGAAAAACAACAAAACATTGACACCCGTTTGTCTCTGTCTCTCGATCGGTACATGCTCGAAAGCTCCAACGTGCAAAAACATCTGGCCAAGCTACCGACGGAGCCAAGCTTGGATCATCTCGATCAACGTAGTACCATTATTCTGAAAGGTTTACAAATATTGGAAAAGATTCAAAAGATTTCAAATCCCCAGGGCCAAGACGCACCAAAGACGCTCAACGTCACGCATATTTCCAATGTCCTAGCAACGCCTGCCACAAAAGACCAAGACACACAAGCCTTTGAAGGGTAAACACTTACAGCCAGGGCTCGCAATCTTTTGAAAAGAAAACGCAATGGGGTGGGGGGGGTGGTCAAATTATTTTTATCCTCTGAGCCATACCCATCGCCCCCCTTTCGATGGTATCAATGTTAATACACCCCCCGTGAGATTTTTTCCTATTTTCAATATATTTGTTTGACAAAAATACCAGACCCGTGGTCTATTGTCCCCAATGCGAACACTTATCTTAGGATCCACGGGCATGGTGGGCAGTGCCTTGACACGACGCCTCAAGCAACAAAACACGGAGCTACTTCTCCCAAGCCACGAAGAACTAAACCTTATCGACAGCCACCAAGTCTGGACCTATTTCCGAGACCACAATCCCAAAAGGGTCTACATGGCAGCTGGATTGGTAGGAGGCATTCAAGCCAATCTGGACAGTCCGACGGAGTTCTTCACGCAGAACATGCGAATGGCCATGAATGTCATGCGTTCTGCTTGCCTCACCGACGTTCCACGTCTGATGTATTTCGGTTCATCGTGTGCGTATCCGGTATCGAAGGCTGATGGGGCAATCCCGAGCGACTTGCTTACAGGCCCGATTGAACCGAGCAACGAGGCGTATGGGTTAGCTAAAGCGACAGCTTGCAGGTTGGCTACGTATTATCATGACCAGTATGGATGTGACTTTCGGGCAGTGATGCCGTGCAATCTGTATGGCCCTGGGGACAACTACCATCCACGAAACTCCCATGTGGTTGCGGCATTGGTTCGGAAGTTTGTGGAAGCACCGAAGGACGGGGAGGTTGAGGTATGGGGTAATGGAGACGCCAAGCGTGAGTTTTTGTATGTGGACGACTTGGCAGAAGCGGCTATCGAGCTGATGGAGAAACCTGAATGGTTTTCACTTCGCAACGTGGGCAGTGGGCATGCTACGTCGATCAGATACTTGGTCTACACATTGGCAGAGATCACGGAATTTACGGGCAAGATCCGATGGCAATCGGGCAAGCCTGTTGGCACACCGGTCAAGGTTATGGGAGGACCGGAAACATGGCAACTAACAACACTACGAAAGGGATTGGAATGGACAGTGAACAACTACCGCAAATCGATTGGGATGTGAAACCACCCAAACTTAACTTGGAAGAATGGACGAGAGCGTTTGACCGTTTTTGGATGAAACGAGAAATGCCTATCAGCATAGACATAAAAGGAAGACCTGTATATGAACGAGACACTACTAAAAACCTTTGAGGATTTGCTTTCGCTACCGGAGCAAGTTTCAAAGCTAAGGCAAGCGTAGGTTGATTTCTTTTAAAACCACACAAACAAGGATTAATATGAAAGCAATCATTGAAAAAATCAAAACCATCACGGCGGAAGAATTCGCTACCACAATCGAAGAACTCAACACCTCAAATTTTGAGCTTCCAAGAGTGGCAAGACAGGCAGCAATGAACCTTATCAGTGAATTTTGCCTGTTAAGTGATGGAACCATTGGGCCGTTTTTTGGCAATCGCACACATGGTTCTGTGTTCAATGCGCGGAAAAGGGTTTCAGATGCGTTGGATGTTAATCCTGGCTTTAAAATGACATATCAAAGAATCAAAGAAAGAATTCAAGAATCATGAGCAATACAAACATCGTCATATTAAGCGGAAGGCTCGAAAGAGATCCTGAACTAAGATTCACACCAGGAGGAAAAGCAATAGCTGAATTCACCCTGGCAAGTGGGCAGAAATTCAAGAACGCGCAAGGAGAAGACAAAGAAACCACCGCATGGATTGGATGCAGCGTTTTCGGACCACGCGCGGAGTTTGCTGGCAAGTATCTCAAGAAGGGATTACGGACCAACCTACAAGGTCAGCTTGTAACAGAGGAATGGGAAGACAAACAAACCGGCCAAAAGCGATCCAAAACTAAAGTGAAGGTGACAAACATAGAGCCCATTGATTGGCCTGATAAAGCAGAGAAACAGCAACCAACCAATGGTCAAGACGTTCCTTTTTGAATTATGAAAAATTTAGAAGAATTAGGCAAATCCCTACAAGCAATCGCAAGCTATCCAGAGCATAAAGCGGATACTGAAGAATCATTGGGGCAATTGAATGAGCTATTATCAAGAATCAAAAATCGTGTTCAAGCATTGGAGACAACCTCAAGCAATCCGTTTGAGTTCACGCTAAAAAACGATCCTTACGGGTTTGCTGATGACTCATGGGAAGACATCATTCTAAAAGGGCAAGCACTCCAAGCCCCATATCGTGACAGCTCAGAGCAAATGTGGGAGCATCAGGGTCCATCACCATGGGGTGAGGGTGGATATGGATCATTTGAGGCTCCTAAGGTTGTCATCAAATGCGTTGAACCGGTTTACAGGTTCAAGAATACCGCGAGTCTCCCAGGGTCTTTCCAGCTTACCAGTCACGCGCACATGGGGAGTTGTTTAAGGTTTCTGAGCTTCGGGGAAGTCACGCTGAAAGACAACAACGGATGGTGGCACCAAACCGACGCGCCAGTGGGGCTATATATCGAGCCAACCACAATTGTAAAAGGCCGCAGAATTCGCAACTTTGAGCAGTCAATAAGCAACGTCACAATCGTGGGGCAGAACGGGACCATGCCTATTTACATCAGCGACAATGCATTTAATCTGAGGATCAAGGACTGCAACATCCAAGCTCACCAAGGGGCTAGCATTGTCATCAAGCATGGGCCGGCCCTGACCGCTGATTGGTATCCAGTTGTGCAAGACCCAAGCGGGAACAACTACTTACCTGACCCGATCTTTTCCAACTGCCTAATCGAAGGCAAACACAAGTGGAACCGAAGGAATGCTGGGATATGCGTTTCTGGAAACAATATTCAATTCCACGGGCTGAACTTTTATGGTGTTGTTACAGGAATCATGTCAACAGGTCAGGGCCGCACGGTCACAGCTTGCACAATGCACCACGGTGGCACGCATGACGGTCGCAGTTGGTGCGATAAAAATGAGATTGCGCTAGGCTTTTTAAGCAGACGGGCTGACAGCAATCCTGACAGTTTGCCAAACCAGACCGCATTTCCGTTGCTCAACCCGCTGAAGGGTAGCCGAGCAACAGTAACACGAGGATGGTATCGGCAAGGTGAGGTTTACATATGAGCGAGATCGAAAGAACAGTTTGCTGGTTCAGTTGTGGGGCAGCTTCGGCATACGCAACTAAGCTTGCGTTGGATAAATATGAAAACTGTGTCATAGCATATCAGGATACAGGCGCAGAACACACAGACAACGAACGATTTTTGAAGGACTGTGAAAAGTGGTTTGGGCAAAAAATCATTCGGTTGAAATCTGAGAAATATTCAGACATCTGGGAAGTGTTTGAAAAAACCAAATGGTTAGTTGGGCCTAGCGGTGCGCGTTGCACAGGGGAGTTAAAAAGGAGAGTGGCGGAGGACTTCATTAACTTTTTCAGAGACAGGGAGGTTTTTGGATACACCGCCGACGAATCAAAACGATTGGAAAGGTTTAAAAGCCAGAATGAGGAGAGGATTATTGATTGCCCACTGATTGATGAGGGGAAAACAAAAGCCGATTGTTTTGACGCATTGAAACGGGCCGGAATTGAGCTGCCAACCATGTATCGCATGGGGTATCGGAATAATAATTGTATCGGATGCGTGAAGGGGCAGTCAGGTTATTGGAATAAGATTCGAGTTGATTTCCCAGAGGTATTTGAGCGCATGAGCAAAATGGAGCGTAAACTAAATGCCGCGATCAACAAAAAATACGTGAAAGGCAACCGTGTTCGCGTTTTTTTAGATGAGCTACCACCGAACGCTGGCAGGTATGAGGCTGAGCCAAGCATAAGCTGCGGACTTTTTTGTGGGGCAAACCAGCTTGAACTTGAACTGGAGAATGAAACCATATGAGCGACGACGAATACCAGGAGAAAATCAGGCACCTGTGCAAAGTGGCCAGACAAATCTTGTGCTACCTGCCACGGGCCTACGATAGCGATGGGCCACGGGGAGAATTAGAACAAGCAATCAAGGAGTGTGATAAATGAAGAGACACAACAAACAAGCTCGGCCATTACTGGTCGGGGACGTTAGCCAAAGTGGAAAAACAATTCGCGTATGGTGCAGCCACTGCGCTCGATACCACAAGCACGGTTGGGATTCTGAGGAACTTGAGAACAATGACGTAGAACACCGGTGTGCTCACTGCGGTATGGATTCACCTTATGGAAAAAGCGGATATTATATAGGGGTTCGCCCGGACGATGGGACAGAAAAACCGTGACCACTAAAACACTATGAAAAATCACTTGGTATCTATCATGGGTTTTACGGTGGCATCGTTGATTTTTGTCATACTGCTTCAAAGCATGATGATTAGGGAGCTGCGATATAAACTGGCAGACTGCGAATCCACAATGATGTCGTTGTTGCCACATGTGGAACTCACACCTTAGAAAGCGAACGAAGTAACCATAATGGAACCAACTACAATACTCATACTAGGATTCATCATAGGATTCATCACAGGACTCCTCCTCGGTCTTGACTAAATCACCCTACTCAACCTATAACCCTACATTACATGGCTAAAAGAAAGACACTACTCGAAATCGGTGACGCCTACGTCCAGGCGTCATGGTCCCATCCCCAGTGCAACACGGAAATCATCGCCATCTTCCGCGATTTAACCCCAGACAACAACAAGACTGACTTCGTTATGGATCAACCCCTGCGTGGCCCATGGTCCATCCATGACCCCATCGCTAACCAAACCATCACAGACAAATCCATAGCACCCGATGCCTACAAGGAATGTTCAGCACTAGCAATGGAACTGTTCCAAGACCTAAACCAATTAAACCTTTCCCAAGTCAAAGCAAACTGGCAGAAAGGCTTAGGCACCGTCTACGATCTGTGAGATCATACTTTCTAGTTGTGGTCATTCTGATTCAGTGGCTTCTGCTGTATAACGCACGTCGTGTGAACCAGGACTGCCAAGCCATGTTGTTTTCACTGATGCCTTACGTTCAAATGGTGCCACCGAGTGGAGATTTGTTTGACGATACTGGGCCTCAGTGGTAACTTTTGCTCGTCAGTCCCGGATCCGAGTGGGTTTGGGGGTAGACTTCATTGAGAGTTTGGAACGACTCGAAAATTCCCGTCTCAACCGGCTGTTGGATACTCTGGTTGAGGCGGGATTTTTATTGTCAAGGCAAAATTAGTCGGGTAGCCTCCGTTTGGTATGGCTAGTGCATTGCCCAATCCGAATGACTGTTGTAACTGTGCTGATGGCACGGCGATTACCACCACCACGCTGGATGCGTATATCCTTGCCCAGGTAAAAGGTTCCGCAGCGGTGGGCATATATGCAGTGGATTCCTTGTCCGATTTGCGGGCAGTCCTGACTTCATCTACCAACAGATACGCGGTTGTGTTTGGGGCAACCCCAACAGACTTCACCAACTGGAGGTGGGACAACACCGGCACCAATGCGGATGACGGGGTGAACTACGTGCGGCCAAGCGACTACACTACGGGTGGGGTTTGGGTTCGTGCAGATGAAGACGCTTTGAGTGCATAAGATATGAGCTGCCCAGAACAAACAAACATCGTTATAGCCCCTGGCCCTAGGGGTTCTGCTGGAACAGACGGCACCAATGGCACTAACGGCCAGAACGCTTACTCAACTGTATCAAGTTCATTCCTGATGCCAGCGGAGTTGGCGACTGTATCTGTGTCAGTTGGGAACACTGACTGGATGAGTGTTGGTCAGACTTTGTATGTCCAGACCGCTGGATACATGGCCGTGGTGACGATCACAGACACAACGACGGTTGTGCTGCGTAATCTGGAAGATACGGCTTCTGGTGCATACCCAGCAAACGCCGCCCCGTCCACGCCGATTTCAGCGGCCAATAAAGTATGTTCTGGTGGAGTTCAGGGACCGGCTGGATCCCTCGCTGGAATTGCTGGCGGTGATCTGAGTGGCACTTACCCAAATCCGACGGTTGCTATCAACTCTCAGAAAGGGGACTTGAGTGGTCACACTGGGTCAGCGAATGCGTCTCTTGGTGTGGGACCAGACAACCAGATTCTGCATGCAGATTCTGGGGAGACTATGGGTTTGATTTATCGTGCGGTGGATCTTGGAGGAACCAACACCAGTATCACCGGACAGGTTCCTGTAGCCAATGGTGGGACTGGGGCGGCGACGGCGTTGGCTGGTTTTGATGCCTTGAGTCCGATGACAAATCAGGGCGACTTGCTTGTTGGCGGGACAGGGGGGCAAGCTAATATTTTGCCTATTGGTGGTCCTAATACGATACTTCAGTCCAACGGGACTATCGTTGCTTGGGCATCTCACACGTCCACGACTATTGTGCCTGGGGATAAACTTGTTCGTGTTGCTAAGGCTTCCTCGTTAACTTTAACAGATGTTCCTGGCGATGATAATCCTGGCGTTACTGTTTTACTAATTGGGTCTGCCTCCCCTGTAAGCCTTACCTTACCTGCTGCGAATAGTTATGCGACTGCATCCGCTTCAAAGTATTTGACTATCGTAAACAATAACTCAGACACGATAAATTTTTTGGGAACAGACGCTTCGGGATTCATAGTCCGTGGTCCGGGGAGTTCTTCCGATGTGCCTGACACTTTAGGAGGAACAGGCGGGAGTAACTACCACGAGTCCTTAACCCTAAAAGCTATTTACAACGGTTCCACTTATGTTTGGTATCAAACCGCTAAGAGCCTAGCCTAATGGCACAGTCCAAGTCCAAATTACAGGGGGATGCTTATGTGTCCTTTGAAGGAGGGGTTGACAGCAACTTACAACCAAAGTTGCTTCAGCCCAACCAACTTGCTTGGGCAGCTAACTGTGTGGTGCGTGGTGGTTCAGTTAGTCCTAGACCTGGACTCCGCAAGCGGACGCTCACCTTTGCGTCAGACACGGATCGCAACAACTTTCAACAAGCGACTGCCAGGTTTCAGGGAGCGGGATATTTCAGGTCTGTAGGAGATCAATCGGAGATCATGTGTTCGATTGGCGGCAGGATCTTTTCGATCAACCCGCTTCGCAACTACCGAGTGGCAGACGTAACTCCTGACACGGGTCGCAACAGTGCCTACCAAGAGCTGGTTACTTTTCAACAAGCCGAAGACTGGATGGTTATCCAAGACGGTCAGGCGGCACCAATCATTTACAACAGGGCAGAGTCCAGACGTTCAAGTGCCCTGAGCGACGAAGTCCCTACCGGAGCCATATCCACATACGGAAACGGGAGACTATGGGTGGGTAGAGGGTCGGAGTATGCAGCCGGAGATCTGGTAGGATCATCCAGCGGCAACCCTGACTTGAACCGTCGAGACGCAGTCCTGAAGTTTACGGAGAACGATTACTTGAACGAAGGTGGTGCATTCGCTACTCCGTCAAACGCAGGTAGTATAACTGCCATGCAGATTATGGGGTCGTTGGACACTGCTCTGGGTGATGGTGAGCTAATAGTGTTTACGAAGAACAGTGCCTTTGCGACAAACGTCCCTACTGATAGAACTCAGTGGAAGAACCTGTCGTATCCGGTCCAGAGGTTAGTTGCTCCTAGCGGATCGGTCGGCCCCTATACTCCTATCAACGTCAACGGTGATCTTTACTTCAGATCAGAAGACGGAATACGTTCGATGGTTTTTGCACGACGAGATTTCCAGTCACCAGGTGTGTCACCCGTCAGCAACGAAATCAATCGGGCACTGGACAACGAAGATCCCAAGCTACTTGGGTATTCCAGTTCAGCACAGTTTGACAACAGGCTGTTGCACACATGCGTGGGACGTAGATCCAGTCGAGGAATAATTCACAAGGCCATAGCGAGTCTGGACTTCAATCCGATTAGCGGCATCCGAGTAAACGCACCACTTGCCTATGACGGCATATGGACTGGGTTGGACTTCCTGCATTTGGTAAACGGATCGTTTCAGGGAGTTGAACGCGGGTTTGTGTTTGCACTGGACGGTTCAGACATTGAGCTGTGGGAACTGGACTCTGACTCCACGACAGACTACAACGGAACCTCGGAACAACCCATCGAATGGTATGTCGAAACCCGAGGAACTAGATTTGATTCACCGTTTGAAATGAAACGACTGGATCGGTTTGAGACATGGCTGCGACAGGTTCGTGGGCAGGTTGACTTTACTTTGTATACTAGACCGGATGAGTCAGTGGTATGGAACCAATGGGCAACTTGGAGTGAGAACGCCAAAACTGATTTCTGCGACAGTGACTTCAGTGGGTGCGTAGATCCCAAAGATCTCAGACCTAGTTACAGACCAAGACGTAGCTTCGGTAACCCACCGAACACATCGACCAAAACAGATACGGCTACGCCAGGAAACTTAGGTAACACTTTTCAGTTCAGACTTACAGGAGTAGGATACGCCGAGTTGGATTCCATGCGGTTCTTCGCAGAGGTAATCAGTGAAGACATTTACCCTGATCGACCTACCGGAATTCAAACAACAGATACAGGATGTCCGTTGACGGAATATCCTCAGATAAGCACATGAGTACAAACATATCACTATCGATGGGAACGCTGAGTTCCGGTTGCTTCGACTCTCTGCAAGCCATGTGGGTTGACGGGGTCTCACAAATGACTGGCACTGTGTTGGACGGTTCCCTGAAGTATATCATTTCCGAAACCGCACCAGGAGCTGACGACCCGGAC
>Ga0222719_10002568_pt1 | contig 16508 bp, 13 predicted proteins | sample C33_34DmetaG_FD_165039 | JGI IMG/M metagenome (GOLD analysis project Ga0222719, IMG submission 165039) | Estuarine water microbial communities from San Francisco Bay, California, United States - C33_34D | ecosystem: Environmental > Aquatic > Marine > Unclassified | place: USA: California... | reverse complement strand
TATTTTGTTAACTAAATTCTCTGCAGCTTTCTCATCAATATCCAAAAAAGCCACTTTAGACTCTTGCTTTACAAATTGCTCAACAATACTCTCTCCTATACCTTGCGCCCCACCTGTTATTAAAACCACTTTATTTTTTAATGAGGGATATATTGCAATTTCATTCATGATTTATTTTAAATATAATTTATATAATAATAAATGTTTAACATAATCAAATTAAATGAAAAAGATAATATTGGAATAGCTTCAATGGATATTCCTGAGAATGTAGACACTAACCTCAATTTTAAATCAAAAGATAGAATCCCTTATGGCCATAAAATAGCACTAAAAAAAATTAACACAGGAGAATATGTTTATAGATATGGTCAAATCATTGGAATTGCTCAACATGAAATTGACAAAGGAAAGCATGTTCACTCACATAACTTAAAATTTTCGGAATTTAATAGAAAATATCGTAATGAGTTTTCCATAAAAAAGGAAAAGAAAAATAATCAAAAGAAATTCTTTCAGGGTTATAAAAGAGCTAATGGTTCTTCAGGAACTAGAAATTACATTGGCCTAATAAGTACTGTAAATTGTTCAGCAACAGTTGTTAAAAAAATTGCTGATAATATTAATGCATACTTATCAAAAAAAAATTTTATTAATATTGATGGTGCCGTTTGCTTAAAACATTCCTCTGGTTGTGGAATGAACACTACAGGGTATGGGATGAGCACCTTTAATAGAACTATCGAAGGGTTTAAAATTCATCCAAATTTTGGGAAAGTGTATGTTGTTGGTTTAGGATGTGAGTGTGCGCAGATTTCTCTATACAATAAAAATCAACTAGATAAAAACATTGAGTATTTGAACATTCAAGACGAAGGTGGAACAAAAGAAATCATAAATAAAGTAAGTAGTAAAATAATTAACGAACTTGAATCTATTAATAATATTAAAAGAACAAAATTACCAATATCTGAACTAAATGTTGCCTTGCAATGTGGAGGATCTGACTCTTATTCTGGTATTACAGCAAATCCAGCGCTAGGGATTGCATCTGATATGATTGTAGATCATGGAGGTTCGTCCATCCTATCGGAAACAACTGAAATTTATGGAGCGGAACACTTGCTATACGAGAGATCAATTAATAAAATAAATATTGAAAAAATTGAAAAACAAATTGATTGGTGGAAAAAACATCTTACTAAAAACAATAGTACTTTAGATAACAATCCCTCCCCAGGAAATAAAAGAGGTGGCCTTACAACTATATTAGAAAAATCACTAGGGGCAGTAGCTAAAAGTGGTAATTCACCTATGGTAGATGTGCTTGATTATGCTGAGCCTTTAAAGACAAAAGGTTTTAATTTTATGAACAGCCCTGGGTATGACCCAGTATCAGTTACAGGCCAAGTTGCATCAGGAGCAAACATCATTTGTTTTACTACAGGTAGAGGTTCTTGTTTTGGATTTAAGCCTTCTCCAAGTATTAAAATAGCAACAAACACAAATATGTTTAATAAACTTGAAGAAGATATGGATATTAATGCAGGAACAATAATGGATAGTGAAAAAACAATAGAACAAATTGGAGAAGAAATATTTGAAAAAATCATAGCTGTTGCATCTGGAGAAAAATCAAAAAGTGAAATTAATGGCTACGGAGATGATGAATTTAATCCCTGGATTATAGATCCAACTCTATAATTTATTTTATAAGTTTCCTAAATAAGAGTCTTTGTATAAATTATAAAAATCACTTATCTCTAAAGAGATAGGATTGCCGCCAGTAGAAGGATCATCTTTTGCCATCTGACTCATTTCTTCAAACTTTGAGTCATCTTTGATTAATTCTTTTAATGTATGCGGTATAGATAATTTCTTCCTTAGATCTAGTACCCAATTCATAAAACCATCAAAAGTTTGATCATCTAAATTCATATATCTTGATAAAGCAACTATTTTGTCCTCAATAACTTCTCTATTTTTTTTTAAAACGTAAGGCATAAATACAGCATTTGTTAATCCATGATGAGTATTATACAAAGCGCCTACTGGATGACTCAGTGAGTGAATAGCTCCAAGACCTTTTTGAAAAGCAATCGAGCCCATTGATGAAGTTGCTAACATATTTCCTCGTGCCTCTAAATCAGAACCATCTTCATAGGCTTTAATTAAATATTTATTGATTAGAAATATCCCTTCAAGGGCTATACCTTGGGACAAAGGGTGAAAAAAATTAGAAGAGTACGCTTCTATACAATGAGCCAAAGCATCCATACCTGTAAATGCTGTTAAAGATTTAGGAAGAGGAATTGTTAATTCAGGATCTAGAATTACAATTGCTGGTAGCATTTTTGGATGAAAGATTATTTTCTTTTCATGGGTTTCTTCGTTTGTGTAGACTCCAGCCCTTCCAGTTTCAGACCCAGTGCCCGCAGTAGTAGGAACTGCTATTATAGGTTTGATTACTGCGCTATTAGCTCTTGTCCAATAGTCCCCTATATCTTCAAAGTCCCATAAAGGCCTATTTTGTCCAGCCATAAATGCTATCCCTTTACCAACATCCATACCAGAACCTCCGCCAACAGCGATAACCCCGTCATGCATATTGGCATTAAAATTTAAAACTCCATTTTCCACATTTTGTCCAGTTGGGTTTGATTGTACATCACTAAAAATATTTGCTCTAGTTGATAGCGCTTCATTAATTTTTTCTACAATGTTAGTTTTTAAAATACCTGGATCAGTAACAATTAAAGGTTTTTTTATATTTAAATCATCACAAGCTTTTTGTATTTCATTAATTCTTTTTTCACCAAACCAAATACTGGTTGGGTAATTCCAATTCATTGACATCATAAAATTACACTTTCCTTAAATGATAACTTTTAGCTCTTGTTAAATGATCAAACCCTAATACTGATAGAGTTACACCCATCCCTGTATCTTTAACACCGGTCCATGCCAAGCCCGGATCAAGATAATCACATCTGTTCATAAAAAAAGTTCCTGTTTCAATTTGGTTTCCAAACTTTGATGCAAATTCTTTATCAGATGTCCATATACTTGCTGTTAAACCATAAGGACTATCATTCATTAAAGTCTTTGCTTGCTCCTCATTTGTAACTTTCATAATCCCTACTGTTGGGCCAAAAGTTTCTTCTCTCATAAAATCCATACCATGATCTACATTGATAAGAGCAGACGGTGATACATAGCAATTATTAGAATTATCAATTTTAAATTTAGCTTGATCAATAATATTTTTAGCTCCATTGCTAATAGCCTTAGACACTTGATTACGAATACTAGTTGCTGCATTTAATTTCACAACTGGCCCAAGGTTTGTTGAGTCATCAAGGGGATTATTTAAAATATATTTTTCAGTTTGTGCTTTAAAAGCATCTACAAAGTTATCAAAAATATTTTCATCAACATATATTCTCTCTATTCCACAACAAGATTGACCTGAATTATAATAAGATCCATCAACTAAATTTTCAACAGCATGATCAAAATTACAATCAGCTCTTACATATGCGGGATCTTTACCCCCTAATTCTAAACCAGCCCCAATAAACCTTGTTCCTATTGCTTTTTTAACTTCAATGCCTCCAGAAACAGAGCCAGTGAATAAAACATGATTTATACGATAATCTTCTATTACTTTAGCAGTAGATGAGTGATCTAAGTGTAAAATTTGAAAAACACCTTTAGGAATACCAGCCTTTTCTGATGCTTTCAATAATTGCTCTGCACAAAGTGGCGTTTGTGATGAATGCTTTAATATTATGCAATTGCCAGAAAGTAAACTTGGAACGATAGAATTAACAGAGGTATTATATGGATAATTCCAAGGCGCAATTATAAATATTAAACCTAATGGCTCTTTGAGAATATAATTGTCAAACTCATCATTATTTTTAGAAACAACTTTTTGTAATGCTCTATCAGCATTTTCGATCATATAATTAGCTCTTTCCTCAAAACCACGCATTTCTCCTGCGCATTGCGATAAAGGTCTTCCCATCTGTTTACATAATTCTTCTTCAATTTCTTTATTGTTAGACAAAAAACATTCTACAAATTTAGAAACTAATTTTTTTCTTTCTTCTAAACTTGTATTCTTCCATATTATTCTGGAATGCTCAGATAATTTGAGAGTATTTTCAATTTCACTCAAACTTGCATATGGTCTTTCAACATAAATAGAATTATCTATGGGCGAAATAGTTTTAAGCATGCTTATGGTTTAGTGATTTTAAGATATGAAATCAATAATTTTAATGTAACTTTTGATTATATTTAACGTGTTTTATGTGATATAAAATATTCATCAACAAAATATTTACAAATAAAAAATTATGGAACTTTATAAAAATTATATTGATGGCAAATGGTTGGCAAGTGAGTCAAAAGACATAATACAAGTCGATGATCCTGCAACTGGAAAAGTAATAGGCGAAATATCATGTGCAAAAAAAAATGAAGTAGATCTTGCTGTATCCTCAGCAAAGGCAGCTTTTAAATCAAGAGTTTTAGTTGATATGCCATTACTTGAGAGAGCTAAATTAATGCATCGCATTGCTGATGAAACAAGAAAAATTGCCGATGAGGGTGGTAAAATGCTTTGCTATGAAAATGGTAAAATGCTTGGTTCCGCTATAAAAGAATTTAACGACGTTGCTGATATGTTTGATTACTATGCTGGTCTTACTGATAAGCTAGAAGGAAAAACAATACCTGTATCACCAACAATTTTTGACTATACTGTGTTGGAACCTTTTGGTGTTTCTGCTCATATTGTTCCATGGAATTTTCCGATATCAATGGTAGGTAGATCTCTTGCATGTTCTTTTGCAACAGGAAACTCGACTATTGTAAAAACAGCAGAACTAACTCCTCTTTCTGCTACTTTCCTTGCTAAAGCAATAGAAAATGCTGGCGTACCAAATGGAGTTGTAAATATTATATGTGGATATGGAAATGAAGCAGGATCCTATTTAGTTTCTCATCCTGATGTGAATCACGTCGTATTTACTGGCTCTGTTGCAACAGGAAAAAAAATATTACATTCATGTGCTGATAAAGCAATACCTGCGGTTATTGAACTTGGAGGAAAATCAGCAGGCATAGTTTATGAAGATGCTGATCTTGATCAAGTAATTGAGAGTGCTCGTCACGGAATATTTGGTGTTGCTGGACAGATTTGTACAGCTATGTCTCGATTAGTTGTTCATAAATCAGTGAAAGATGAATTAATCAGTAAATTAGTAGACTTAAGCAAATCTCTTAAAGTTGGTCCAGGATATGAAGCAGACACAGGACTAACACCTATTATTTCAGAAAAACAATTGGAAAAAGTAGAGGGTTATGCAAGATCAGGAGTTCAACAAGGTGCTGAAGCAGTTCATGGTGGTAAAAGAGCTGACCGTGAAGGGTATTTTATGGAAGCAACAGTATTAAACAATGTTAAACAAGATTCATCTGTAGCTCGAGAAGAAATTTTTGGTCCTGTTTTATCTGTTCTTGAATATGAAGATCAAGATGAAGCAATTCATATTGCTAATGATACTGACTTTGGATTAGGAGCAGGAGTATTTACTAAAGATTTGAAAAAAGCATCATGGACTGCAAGTAAATTAGAGTCAGGACAAGTTTATGTTAATAAATGGTTTGCTGGTAATCATGCAACTCCATTTGGTGGCTATAAACAATCAGGTTACAGCAGAGAAAAAGGTGTAGATGCTTTGAAGTCTTATCTTCAAGTTAAAAACGTTGGGATAAGCTTAGATTAATTAAAGCGACTTGGACTAAAAGGTTCTATGTTAATATTTGGAACTCTATCATTACATATTGAATTAATTATTTTTCCTGTAACTGCACCGAGTGTCCAGCCAATATGCTGATGTCCAAAAGCATAAATAATGTTTTTATTTTTTTTAGATGGACCAATAACGGGCAAAGAGTCAGGCAATGTTGGCCTGAAACCCATCCAAGTGCTTTTTACATTATTAAGCTTTGGTAATAATTTTCTAGCTTGATTTTCAATCATTTTTGTTCTTTTTTTATTTTTAGGTTTACTCAATCCAGCAATTTCTACTGTCCCCGCAGCTCTTAAACCTTCTTCTAATTGAACAAGATAGAAACCACTTTGTGACCAGCCTATTGGTCTATTAATTAATCCATGATTATCAAACATCACATGGTATCCTCTTTCAGTATCTAAAGGAAAATTATCACCAAATTTTTTTGACAAATTATTTGACCATGCACCTGCACATATAATTACTTTTTCATAATTATGTTTATTGTTATTATATTTCAAAGTAATTAAATTATTTTCAGATATTATATCATTAACTTCACATTGAATAAAATTTCCTCCATTATTAATAAAGTTTTCAAATATTTTTTTACTAATCATTGAAGGATTAGTTGTGTGACGAGAACCAATGAAAATTTGACCATTATAAAATATAGGAGCAAGACTTGGCTCTAGTTCTAATATTTCAGTTTTGGATAAAGTTTTTATTTTTACTCCATTTCTTTGCCTTAAATCATTAGTTGTTTTTGCTTTTAAAAACTCACTTTCATTTTGATATAAATATAGAGCCTCTTCATTTTTTATATATTCTGAAACATTTATATCTGTAAAGATCTCATCATAACTAATACTCGCGTTATTAAGAAGATTGCCTAAAGAATTAGAAATGTATTCAACTTTTTTACTCGTACAATTTTGTAAGAATTGTGTCGCCCAATTAAGATTTTTAAGTACATGAAAAAAATCAATAGCTAGAGGACCGTTACTTTTTAATAACATAGAGGGGATATTTTTGAATAAATCAGGTGAATTTACCGGCACACATGCATAGTCAGCAAACGTGCACGCATGTCCGTAGCTAGTCATAGAACCAGGTTCATTCTTATCTACTAAGGTAACTTGAAAACCAGTTTTTTGTAAAAAATACGCCGAACAAATCCCAACTATGCCTGCTCCTACCACCGCAATATGTGGTTTTGATTGCATTAATTTATCTTGAAGTAATTCCGCGAAGTTTTTCTGAACGTCTTCTTAATAATTCTACTGTAGTTAACAATAATATCGATAATACGACTAAGCATGTTGCCATACATAAAATTACTGGGCTAATTTCTTGTCGAATACCCGCCCACATTTGTTTTGGAATGGTTAATTGATCCAAACTTCCCATAAACATAACTATAACAACTTCATCAAAAGAAGTAATAAATGCAAATAAAGCACCTGATATAACTCCAGGTAAAATTAAAGGCATAATTACTTTGAAAAAAGTTCTTACTGGTCTTGCACCTAAACTTTGTGAGGCTTTAACCATATTCATATCAAAGCCTACTAGAGTTGCTGTTACCGTAATTACTACAAACGGAGTTGCTAATGCTACGTGCGCTAAAATGATACCCGTAAAAGAATATACAAGATTTATCCTTGCATAGAAAAAGAACATTCCTGCTGCTGTAATAATTAATGGAACTATCATTGGTGAAATTAGTATTGCCATTATTAAACCTTTGTAAGGCATATGAGGTCTGCTTAGACCTAGAGCTGCTAATGTTCCAAGAGTGGTTGCAATGAACGTTGCAATAAAACCGATAAAGAAACTGTTAACTGTACCTATCATCCATTTATTTGAACAGGGAACTGTTGAAGAAACTACATCAGCACTGCAATTACCAATCATATTTTTATACCATCTAAGAGACCATGCATCAGGATCTGGAGGCCAAGAGAGCATTTCATCTGTGAACACCATGAAAGGTGATACACTAAATGAAATTGGAATGATTGCTATTAGTGGTGCCACCAAAAAAAAGAAAACTACAGCACAAAAAAATAAGTATGCATAATAGTATGTTCTTTGTACTGGTGTTGCGTAACTTGGTAATGCCATATTTATCCTAATTTAATATTATCAATGCCAACAATTTTATTATAAAGCCAATAAAAAACTAACATTATACCTAAAAGAATTGCACCAAGTGCGGCACACAATCCCCAATTTAGAGTTGTTTTAAGATGATATGCAATCCAACTACCAATCAATTTACCATCTTTCCCACCTACTAGTTCGGGTGTAATGAAATACCCTATTGCTAAAACAAAAACCAACAATCCTCCAGCACTCATACCTGGTATTGTTTGAGGTAAGTAAACCTTCCAAAATGCTAGAGCGGGCTTTGCTCCTAAATTTTGTGCAGCTCGCATATGACTTTTTGGTATTACTCTCATAACGCTATAAAGAGGGAGTATCATGAAAGGTAATAATATCTGCGTCATAGCAATAAGCGTTCCTGTTTCATTATAAACCATTTGTATTCTGCCATCTTCACTTATAATACCTAGCCAAACAAGAACACCGTTTATAACTCCATTTTGTTGAAGCATGATAATCCAAGCTGTAGTTCTTACGAGCAAAGAAGTCCAAAAAGGAAGTAGTACAAAAATCATTAATAGATTGCTGTATCGTAAAGGAAGATTGGCAAGCAGATGAGCAACTGGAAAACCTAAGATTAAACAAAAGAGAGTTACATAAATACTAACTTTAAATGTTTTAATCCATGTTTTAACATAAACTCTTCGGTCTTCATTTTGCTGAACCACATTTTGATTTTCATCATAAGTTCTATCAACTGCATTATAGTAATAAATAGGTGTTTGGTTGTTAACCATTTGACCAACAGCATACCAATATGAAGGATCAGCCCACTTTTCATTTGTTTCAATTAAAAAGCTTTTATATGACTCTGGAAATTCATCTTTTCTAACAACTTTTTTTATTTCTCGTGATGTTTTTTTTATAAGACTTTTCCAACCTGACTTGGAATAGTTCATTCTTGTAAGAGCCCTTCCTACTTTTACTTTTTCTCCATAGGCCAATTCTTCAAATAAAGCTTTGTACACTGGTTCAGGTGGAAGTTGATCTTTTTCTTTGTCCCATTTCTTATATTCTTCAAAAGTTTTTGGGAAGACAGTATTGATTTGTGAGTCATCAACACTTCTTAATAACATGTCACCAATGGGCATTACAAACGTTACAATGATAAATAACAATAAAGGAAAAACTAAAAGAAATGCTCTTATTTTATTTTTACGTTCAGCTTTTTTTAAGCTTTGCTTTAATGGAACGCCATCAGTAGTTAGTAATTCAGCTGTAGTAATAAGTACCTCCCAATTAAAAAGGCGAGATATATCTCACCTTTAGATTAAATTATTTTAGTTATTAAGCAACCTTAGTTACCCATCCAAGCAGCATAACGTTCATTAATTTCAGCACCGTTATCAGACCACCATTGTGGGTCACTTACGATTGAAACCGCTAATCGCTCTGGCGTGTTAGGCATATGAGGCATAATATCTACTCCTCCTGGTCCCCAAGGCTCATTGTTTTGAATGATTGGAATTCCAGACGCTCTCATTGGCCCATAAGTAATGTATTTAGCTTGTTCAGCTTGAGCTTCTGGAGTTGATGCATGCATCATAAAGTCGATAGCAGCATCTCTGTTTGGAGCGCCATTCATTAAACATAAATATTCTTGGTCAAGAACTTGTCCTTCCCAGATATATTCAAAGTTTTCACCTTCAGCAAGGTTAGCTGCACCTACACGACCATTATAAGCAATAGCCATAACAACCTCTCCACTTTTAACTAGTTCAAGTGGTTGAGAACCTGCAGACCAGAAAACAACATCATCTTTAATTGTATCTAATTTTGCAAAAGCTCTATCAAGTGCACCCGTTTGTTTTTCTAAAACTGTTGTAACTGCGCTTGGTTTAACACCATCAGCAACCATAGCTTTTTCTACAACGCCAGTTGCCCAAGTATGAATGCCTCTTTTACCTGGGAATTTTTCAGTATCAAAAAAGTCAGCTATAGTTGATGGTTTTTCCCCTGGAAATGCATCTGGATCAAAGAATACAACATAAGTCCAGAAAATTTGTGGAACACAACAATCCCAACCTGAGTGATATTCAAGTCCGTTATTTTCCATATCTTCTAACATTGTTTCACCGTCAGGTCCTGGAGTTGATAGATCAGCAATCTCAGCTGAGATATCCTCGAATAGACCTTCATCACAACCAGTGATTGCATCACTTGGAAGTACGTCTACTATATCCCAAGTTACACTTCCACTTTCAACCTGAGCTCTAACTTCACCTAAACCACCATTGTAGTTTTCAAATTGAATTGAGCTAGGATCTGTATAAGTATCAGCATATGCTTTTTGTTGACTTTCTGTATAAGCACCACCCCATGACACAACCGTAACTGCTTTCGCAGAAAAAGAAGCAACAACGAAAGATGCTATCAAGATAACTTTTAGTAATTTTGACATATGTTTCCTCCTGTTTTAATTATTAATCTTAAGATTATATATGTCGATATATATATCCCTCTTAACATGTTGAAAAACTAAAAAAAAGGAGAAAAAAGTCGCGAAATTCTTATATTTACCTAAGCTGGAACGTCTAAAGCTCGTATATCATCTGGATTCCAGTTCAATTTTATAGAGTCACCTTCATTATAATTAAAAGATCCTTCATTTGGCACCTTAACTATAAATTCATTATTGCCACAAACATCCAATCTAACCCGGATATGATCACCCAAGTAAATCAGCTCCTCTACTTTACCAGTAAACACATTCTCCCCGTTTCCTTCTGAGCCTAAGGACACTCTCTCGGGTCTAACTGATAGTTGCGTTTTTTCACCTACTTCTCCAACATTTACTTTAAGAGCTTTGACAGAACCAGCGCCATTATCAAGGTCGACTGAACAATAATTATTTTCCATATTTTTAATTGTTCCAGTCATTCTATTATTTTCACCGATAAACTGAGCAACAAAAGAGTTTTCAGGTTTTTCATATAATATATCTGGTGTAGATAATTGCTGAACCAAACCATCATTGAAAACTGCAATTCTATTTGACATTGTTAAGGCCTCACTTTGATCATGTGTTACATAAACAACTGTTATGCCTATTCTGTCGTGAATATGTTTAATCTCATATTGCATTTGCTCTCTCAAATTTTTATCTAAAGCTCCAAGAGGTTCATCCATTAATACAAGCCTTGGTTCAAAAACTAAAGCTCTTGCTAGCGCAACTCTTTGTTGTTGCCCTCCAGATAATTGTGCAGGAAAACGAGTTCCAAATTCACCTAACTCTACCATATCAAGAGCTTTTTGAACTTTGGTTTTTGTTTCTTCTTTAGACATCTTTCTTACTTCAAGAGGAAATGCTAAATTTTCTTGAACTGTCATATGCGGAAAAAGTGCATAATTCTGAAATACCATTCCTATTTCTCTTTCATAAGGAGGTATTTTACTGATAGGCATTCCATCAAGAAAGATTTCTCCGTTTGTTGGAGTTTCAAATCCAGCAAGCATCATAAGTGTTGTAGTCTTACCAGATCCAGATGGACCAAGCATTGTAACAAACTCACCTTTAGCTATATCTAAGTTTAAATTTTTAACTACAAGCAATTCACCGTCATAACTTTTGTCAATTTTATCAAATTTTACGAAAGATTTTTCAGTTTCAGAATTCATTTTTTTTATATATTTTTAGTTGTTGTAGTTTGAATACCTGTCATAAGAGCATTAGTCAAAAAAAAACTGAAATAATATGAATATTTTTGGAATAGGATTTGCTTTAGCAGCAGGAGTATTTTTTGGAATTATTGGGCCTGTTACAAAAACAGCATATAATCTTGGTGCTGGAGTAGGTTTAGCAATTTTTCTAAGATATATAGTTGCTCTTTTAATTGTAGCTCCATTAATACCTTATCAAAAAAATTTAATAAAAACCTATAGAGAAAATTTTACCAACTTTCTTTTAATCACAATTGCTTCAATAATGCTTACGACTGGATTACTCATATCGGTAACCTATATAAATGTTAGCTTAACAATTATTATTTTTTGCACCTATCCTATAATTGTTTTATCAATATCAATATTCATCACAAAAGAAAAAATTAAAAACATAATTAAATTTTTATTTATAACTACTTTTTTTGGACTTTTTCTTGCCTTAAGTCCTTCATCAGAAAATCTTAAAGTTCAAGGTATAGTATTTGCTTTAATTGCTTCCTTAGGCGCTTCAATAATGATTGTGACTAATCAAACAATGTCAAAAAAAAATATTTCACCTATTCAAATTAATATCTTTATTAATTTTTTTAATACAATTTTCTTTTTTATAATTTTAAGTATATTTTTTAAAATTGATGTTGATGTAAATCTTAATGCTTTTTTAATTTTGCTAATACCTTCTTGCTCTTATGCAATTGCATTGTTTCTTCAGTTATTAGCAATTCCAAGAATAGGTCAAACAAATACAGCCTTATTTTTATATTTAGAACCAATTACTGGAATATTTGGAGCTGTTTTGATTCTTAATGAGCAGCTTTCAACTATACAGTTGTTGGGTACGGTTATTGTCTTGGTAAGTCTTGCAGCTTCAACTTTTGTAACAAGGAAAGTTTAAAAATGATTTTTCATAAAGTTCAACCAGTTACTACCTACTATTTTATGAGCAGTTTTTTCATGGACTCCATTTAAAATCATTCCTGATAAAAAATCAGATATATCTTCAGGTTTTGAATACCAAGATACTGGTTCAGGCCAACTAGCATTTTTATCTTTAGATTCGCCATAATCAATTTTTTTTGTCCATTTTCCATTACGCATCCACATAACCACACTGTCTGGCCAATTCATACACAAGTCAGATCCAATCCCAACATTATCTTCCCCTATCATATTAACCAATTGATTAATCATCTCACAAAAATCCTCTAACTTGCAATTGCCATGATTTTTTAAATGGTACGGGTAAAGACTTAAACCTATAAAGCCATTTTTACTTACTAGCTGTTTTAAAACTTCATCATCAATGTTTCTAATTGATTGATGAAAAAAATTTGGATTAGCGTGAGAAATTGTAACAGGTTTTTTTGAAAAATTTATTGCATCCAAACACGTTTGCTTTCCTGCATGACTTAAATCCACAATCATGCCTAAACGATTCATCTCTTCAATTACTTGTTCACCAAACCTTGATACTCCAGAGTCATTTTTTTCATAGCACCCACCTGCGAGAGGAGTTTGATTATTATATGTTAGTTGCATAAAACGCAGACCCTTATTATAAAACCGTTCTACTAAAAAAATATCATTGGCAATAGGAGCGGAATTTTGAAAACCATAAATGATACCAATTTTATTTGATTTTTTAGCTTCCATAATGTCTGAAGATTTTTTAACGTGAACTAATATATCGCTATTTGATTGAATAAGATTATCCCAGTAATCCATCTTCTCAAATGACTCTTTGGTATCTTCCCAATATACTAAAGTAGCATGAATAGCTGTTAAGCCGCCGGCATGTGCCTTTTCAAACAGGTCTCTGTTCCAGTTAACATATTCGAGACCATCTATGAGTATTGTGTCATTATCCATATTATTTAACTTCTAATAGTGAAAAAAACGATAATCCACTATATATATTTGTATATGTTGCAACAAAGCTTAAATTTCTCAGACATCATGACGCTTGATAAAATGGGATCAAGATATCCATCGAGATTGAGTTTTTCTAGAAGTATGCTGAGAAGGTTATTATTTGATAATTGGAAAATTTCAAAATCAAAGTTTGATCTTGATGATAATGGTTATGGAACAGCAGTTTATGAAATCACTATTAATCAAAATATCTACTCATTAGTTTGTTTTTCACAGCATTTAGATAATGCAGATAGAAGTGATAGAGTTATTGCTGAGAAATGGGATACCGCCTATTCATTAATAAATGGAAAATTAGATGATCAAGAGCTTGATAGATTAAAAAAAAATGTACCCCTTCAAGAGTCTGGACGCAACTCTTCCAAAGAATTAATTTTAAGTAGAGCAAATAAAAGTGTTAGATTATTCGAGTATGTTGCTAATTGTTTATCGAATGGCCTGCAACCCGATATTAATGAAATAAATAAAGTCGGCTACCTTTTAAGAACAACTGCAGTTTATGGTAGTGGGAAATTTGGATTATCTGATTTTGCAAACACAAAAGAAGTTACAGATTTTAATCAACCATTTAGAGCGGAAATGCTTTCCGTCTATATAATAAGAGAATTCAGTGTTGAGTTAGTTGAGCATGTAGCAAAAAAACAAAATCCAAGTAAAGCAGTAAAGCTTGAGGATAAAATTAAACAACACCTAGGTATTGGTAATTCAACAGGTTTAGGTATGGCTCCCTTTATTATTAAACACCCCAAATTAATAAATAAGTGGATGAACCAATATACAGAGTCTTTAAATAAAATAATAAATAAAAATATAGTTTCTGAGAAACTTTCTTCTTACATTCAATTACTCGAAAAAGCGCTTCTTTATTTAAAAGAAGTTACAACATTTGACGAATACCAAATTACAAAAAATACAAAAACCGTTGAAGATTTAAAAATTTATATCAATCATATTATAAAGATTGAAAATAGCACATTTAATAATTTAACATGGATAGATTTAATAAAGTTCACAACAAGCAACAGTAATTACGACACTCAAGAAATTGCCCGAGTTCAGTTGTTAGAACTATATCCTGAAATTTCTGAAAACTTAGCAGAAGACATGTCCGATGTTGAGGAAATGAAAATAAATGAGTCACAAACATTAAGGGAACTAAACTCTTTAATTGAAAAAGATTATCAATGGGCTTTAGAAGTTGATTTTTCAAAAAAAGATAATGATTATTTATTTTGGTATATTTCAGCTGCTAAATTAGAGCCAAGATTGGGTGAAAGATACAATGAAGAAGGAAGTGAGCTAGAACAGAATCTTGGTGTTGCAAAAATGGTCCAGAATCTGCATTTAATTATACAAAAAGAAGACCTTGATTTATCTGTTTCTGAGTATTTAATTCTCAAACCAGAATTCAGAGGTATTATTAGAAGAATACAATCTCTTGAACAATATCCATTTGCAGAAGTTCAAGATAATATTTTATCAAAGGAGACAATACCAATTAACATGCTCAGATTTAAATTATCTTTTTTTGGTGCCAATAGGTATGATCCAAAATCAGATAGATGGCTTCGAGTGAGTTTTTTTTCTGGAGCACCTTTCCTGTCGAATTTAAATGAGCAAAACGTTGATAGCTGGGGATTTGCTACGATGAATTCTTATAATTAATTTGTGAGTTACTCTTATTATGAAGTCTATACCAATGCTCAACGAGCATTTTCAGGTCTTGGCTTTCCATACGGTGCAGATGAAGATGCTGCATATATAATCAGCTGGTTAGAAGCATTTGAATTAGAAGGTATTCATTTATTTTCTAATATTCAAAAAAAAATTGACAGTAATTTTAATGGAGCCTTAGAAAATAATAAATTAACTAATAAAATTAATTTAGAAAAAAGATCTTGTCTTATGATTGGGCCGGGCTTGATTGATTTTTTAAATTTTCATACTTTAAAGAATAATAAAATTAACATAGAATTTCAAAATTGCTCTGACCCCCTTTTTTTAATCCCTCTTTTATATAGAGCTGTTAAGAAAAATATATTTTCAAAAATCATTAATCAAAATAAAATTTATGCAATTTTAGGTAAAAATCAGATTTTTATTCATAATGATATAAAAAATAATGATTGTGCAAATTTTTTTTTAAAACTGTCTACAAATGAATACCAGATATCCAAAGAAGTAAAATCATTAGATTATAATCTTCTCAACACAAACATATCAAATGGATTAAATCCAAACCAGTCTAGTTGGGATAAGATTTCTGATTTAGCTTTTAGAACATTTGTTCCGGAGTCAGAAGAGTCTAGAGAAAAAGGTGCTGGTGGAGGTGATGCTAATGATTAAATTTAAACAAGATGAAGCTCTCTTGTTAAATTACATAAAAGCTCACATCCTTTTTCTGTCACATTAATTGATTCACTTACTTCCAAACCCCAAGTATCCATCCACATTCCTGCAATCATATGAAATGTAACATTGGGTTGTAATACCGTCATATCATTTTTTCTGATAGACATCGTGTGTTCTCCCCAATCAGGAGGATAACCAACTCCTATAGCATAACCAAGACGTGAGTCTTTTTCGATACCGTATTTTTCTAGAACTGACCAAAAAGCAACCGCAACATCATTTGCAGTATTACCCGGTTTAGTCACAGAGATTGCTTTTTCTACTCCCTCATTGGTAATTTTCATTGTATCTGAAGTTTTTGAGTCAGGTTTACCACAATAAACTGTTCTTGATAAAGGGCAGTGATATCGATTCTTAACTCCCGCAAGCTCAATAATAGTTCCCTCATTATTATTAAACAAATTATCTTTTGGTGTTAAATGTGAAGCTGACGCTGAGATACCACTTGCTAAAATAGTTGTTAAACCTGCGTATTCTCCGCCTATATTTATTTCTTCATTTCCACCAATTAGACTATCTTGAATT